>Ga0209483_1000014_pt1 | contig 212044 bp, 229 predicted proteins | sample NGEPerA_FD_184508 | JGI IMG/M metagenome (GOLD analysis project Ga0209483, IMG submission 184508) | Arctic peat soil microbial communities from the Barrow Environmental Observatory site, Barrow, Alaska, USA - NGEE PermafrostL2-A... | ecosystem: Environmental > Terrestrial > Soil > Wetlands >... | reverse complement strand
GAAAGGTCCGGGTGACGCAGAGGCCGAGCTTTTTGCCGTATAATCAGTTCACGAGGCGCCCGTCTCGTAAGCGGGCTCTCATACGCTGAAGGGCACCCCCGCCCAGCAGCGGGGCCCGGCGCTGAAAGGCGTCGGGCTTCGTCTTGCTGGTGACATCATCTCTGTGTCTCATCGTGGTAGACGAGTTGTTGATGAGATCTTAGTTTGCGCTCGTCGCGTAGCAAGAACGTCAGCCCATTAACAGCTCTTGCACGTGCTCCTCCCATCGCTTGATGGCATCCTTCATTTCCGGGAAGAAGTCGTAGCGTTGATACACCCCGACAATTCCGCCAAAGCTGCCGGAAACATGATTCAGCAGTCGCTCGATGACCGGCAACGCGATACCAACGGAGGCAAGGCCGGACGCGAACGTTCGCCGCAGGTCATGGACGGTCCAGTCCGAAAATCCGCAACGCTTGTCCAACTTGGCCTTGGCCTTCGAGAAGCCGTTAAAGGGCGTCTTCTTTCCGCGCGCCGGGAAGTAGTGCACGTCACGCGGGCGCGGGTGTCCGAGAATCGTTTTCGCCATCGCGCCAAGCGGCACGACGTGCTGGCGACCGTTCTTGGTGTGATCGGACGGGAGCGTAATCGCATCCGTCCGCACCATACAGCCGGTGAGGCCGGTGATCTCGCCGCGCCGTTGGCCCGTGAGTATGAGGAGCTTCACGATTTTGCCGTAGGCGTCATTGTCTGCCGAGCGCCATATCCGCTTGAGCTCGTCGAGCGACAGAATGCGGTCGCGGGGCGTCGAGGCGGGTGGCGCCTGCATCCGCTCCATCGGGTCTCGGTCGATGTAGTGCTTACGATGCGCCCAGCGGAGGAATGCGCGTAAGACTGTGTAAGTACGGTGCTGGACTGCAGGCGTGTGGGAGAGGCGTTCGATGGTCGTGCAGATATCGTGCGGGGATACGTCGGAAAGGCGCGTGTCGCCGTATCGAACATAGCGCTTCAGGAAGTAGTCGTAGTCCGCGTGGGTTCGCGGCTTGCAGGTGTCGGCCACTTCGCCGAGGTACTTCTCCAGCGCGTCAGACCAGCCGATGGAGCGCGGCTTTTCTCGCCCGAGCGTGTATTCGGCGAGCCGCCGCTTGGCTTCGGTGCGAGCTTCCTGCAGTGCGATCACGCCTACGCGCCCGATGGTTTCCCGCTGGCGACGACGGCCGTGGGTGAGGATGTAGCTCTTCGTTCCTCCCTCGCTGACACGAACACCGAAGCCTGCAATGTTGTCATCGTAAAAGATTGCCGCGCCCTTGCTTGGCGGTTTGAGGGCCCGGATTGAGATATCAGTCAATCGCATTTGTCTCACCGTTGTCTCGCGCGAAGGCCGCGAAGCGGCGTTCGAGCATGTGTCGCTGCGATACTCCCGTTGCTGGGAATAGCAACAGCACCAATGGGTTAAGTGCTGCTATGAGAAGCGATGTTCAAAGATAAAACCTGCTTCGCAATGAGGAGGTCAGCGGTTCGATTCCGCTCAGCTCCACCAGTCTTCGCTGCGCAGTAGCGAAGACTGCCGCGGCAAAGCTCGCGAAGCGAGCGACGCCGGGCATCTGGATCGCGCAGCTACGCCTTGGCACGCCATCCTTCGCTTCCTTCCTCACCATTGAAAGTTCCCGCGCTTGCGGCGATGCGAGGCGCACCGCTAAAAGAGCATTCCCGGATTCGAACCCGCCGGCGGAAAGGTCCCGCGCCGCATGTATCCCAATCCTTTCATCTGGCTGATCCTGCAGGTCATCACGATCTACACTTGGATCGTAGTGGCCGCCGTCGTAATGAGCTGGCTCATCGCCTTCGGCGTCATCAACACCTACAACCGCTTCGCCCGTGCGGTTGTGCAATTCCTCGCCGCGATGACCGAGCCGGTGTTCCGCCAGGTGCGGCGCATCATCCCACCGATCGGCGGTCTCGACATCTCGCCATTGATCGTTCTGATCGCTCTGCAATTTCTGAGCTATCTTATTCTCTATTACGCGTGAGCCTGCCCGCGGATACCATCCGTGCGCGCAAAACAGGCGTGCGCTTCGCCGTGCGTCTGACGCCCAAAGGCGGGCGCGATGCCATCGAGGGATGGGCGGCGGTGGATGGAAAATTTCACCTGAAGGCACGCGTGGCATCGCCGCCGGAGGACGGCAAGGCCAACAAGGCCTTGATCGGATTGCTGGCGAAAAGCCTGTCGGTTGCAAAATCGTCTGTATGGATCGCCTCCGGCGAAACGTCGCGGCTTAAAACAATCGACATTGACGGTAATGTACAGCAATTGACGGCGCGGCTGGAAGCTTTGGGAGGCAGGCAATGACGGCAAGGATCATCGACGGCAAAACCTTCGCCGCCACTTTGCGCGTGCGCGTCGCAGCAGAAGCGGTGCGCCTCAAAGCCGAACATGGGATCGTGCCCGGTCTGGCGACAGTGTTGGTCGGCAACGATCCCGCTAGCGAAGTCTATGTCCGCAATAAAGGCAAGACCGCTGAGACAATCGGCTTCAATTCGTTTCACACCAGCATGCCGGCGGATACCAGCGAAGCGGATGTGCTCGCGCAAGTGCACAAGCTGAACGGCGATCCCAAGGTGCATGGCATTCTCGTGCAATTGCCGCTGCCGAATCAAATTCGCGAAGCGGCCGTTCTCGATCTTCTCGATCCGCGCAAGGATGTGGATGCGCTGACCGCGACCAATGCGGGGCTTCTCGTCAGCGGCCGCGCCCGCCTCGTCTCATGCACACCGGCTGGCATGATGATGCTGCTCAAGGAATATGTCGGCGACATTTCCGGGATGGATGCGCTGGTGATCGGCCGTTCGCTGTTGTTCGGGAAGCCGGCAGCACAATTGCTACTCGCGGCCAACGCGACCGTGACGATGGCCCATTCCAAAACGCGCGATCTTCCCGATGTTGCGCGCCGCGCCGATATTCTCGTCGCCGCCATCGGCCAACCGCTTTTCGTCAAGGGCGACTGGGTGAAGCCGGGCGCGACCGTGATCGATGTCGGCATCAACCGCGTCGCCGCGGAGGGCGGCAAGACCAAACTCGTCGGCGATGTGGACTACGACGAAGCCGTGAAAATCGCAGGCGCGATCACGCCCGTTCCTGGCGGTGTCGGCGCCATGACCATCGTCTGCCTGATGCGCAACACGCTCGTTGCCGCTATGATGCAGGCGGGGTTGCCGATCCCGGCAATCTATCGGGGGCTCCTATGAAGATTCGCAATCTGATCGCAGCCATTGCTGCTGTTTACGGTTTTGTTTCAATTGCCTACGCTGCCGACGCGAAACCATCGTCGGGCAGTGCCGCCATGCCAGCACCCATTGTCTTTTTCGATATCGCCGGACCAGATGCCACCAAGTTGCACGCGTTCTACGCATCGGTGTTCGGTTGGAGCATCGACGCGCAAAACGCCATCAAGACGCCGGGCGGTTTGGACGGCACGTTGCGCCAGGATCCCGCAGAGAAGATTATCTATATGGGCGTGCCCGACATCAACGCGGCGCTGGAGCAGATCAAGGCGGCCGGCGGCACCGTCGATATGCCGCGCACGGTGATTCCAAAAGTCGTCACCTTCGCGCTGTTCAAGGATCCGGCAGGAAACCGCATGGGCTTGGTCGAGATGCCGAAGAGCTAAAGCCGCTTCTTGATATCGGCTGCGATTTTTTTAGGCCCGTCGCCTTCGTCATAATCCATCGCGAATTTGCCGTTCGGATCCATCAGATACATCGTACCCGAATGATCCATCGCGTAACCGCCGCCCGGCAGAGGATGTTTGATGGCGGCGACACGATATTCGTGTTCCGCGTTTTCAATCGCGCGCGCGTCGCCCGTCAGTCCGGTAAAGCGCGGACCGAAAGAGGCGACGTAATCCTTCATCGTCTTCGGTCTGTCGCGCGCTGGATCAACGGTGATGAAGATCGGGGCCATACGCGCGGCCTTCGGCCCCAGCCTGTCCATCACATCGGCCATTTCGCTCAAGGTGATGGGGCAGACATCCGGGCAATTTGTGTATCCGAAATAGACGAACATCCAACGGCCGCGAAAACCTCTGTCGCTCGCCGGCTTGCCGTTCTGGTCGATCAGACTGAACGGTCCGCCGATCGTCGCCGCTCCGAACACGCTTGTGTGGCCCAGTCGCGGGATCGAATCGCCGATATGCCAGAGCAGTCCCGCGAGCACAGCCACCATGGCAACGATATAGGGAATGAGGCTTTCCGGCGTTCGGATCATCGAGGCCTATTTCTGCGGACGGCGGCGCACAGGATTGTTAGACTTCCGCCTCGCAACCGCCAAAGCGGCGAATAGTCCCGGTCATGCAAGAAGCCCAAAGATCCTGGTTGTGGTGGCTTTGGCCCGCCGCAGAAGATGAAGTCGCTATTTTACCGGCCGGGCGCGGCCGCGTGCGCCTTCGCACGCTGTCTAATTTGCGTTGGCTCGCCGTCGGCGGCCAATCCGTCACACTGTTGCTGGTGCATTTCGGCCTGGGCTATCCGCTACCGCTGCTGCGCTGCGTGCTTGCAATTGCGGCAAGCGCGGCGCTGAACGGTTTTCTCGCCTTGCGCTATCCGCCGACCCATCGCCTTACCAATCGCGCGGCAACGATCTATCTTGCCTATGACGTGCTGCAGCTGGCGGCGCTTCTGTACCTAACGGGCGGAATCGAAAATCCGTTTGCCTTGATGTTCCTCGCGCCCGTTGTGATCGCGGCGGCGACGCTCGACCTCACCAACACGCTGCTGCTTGTCATCATCGCCTTTGCTTCGGTTTGCATCATCGCCGTGGTGCACATGCCGCTGCCCTGGGCGCGAAACGAAACGCTGGAATTGCCGCCTCTTTATCTGGGCGGCATCTGGGCCTCGCTCGTCATCGGCATCGGCTTCACATCAATCTATGCCTGGCGAATCGCCAGTGAAGGCGCGCGGATGCAGGCGGGGCTCACGGCGACGCAATTGGCGCTGGCGCGCGAGCACCGCATGGCCTCGATCGGCGCCTTGGCCGCTGCCGCCGCGCATGAACTGGGCACGCCGCTTAGTACCATCGCCGTTGTCAGTCGCGAGTTGGAGCGCGCATTGCCGCCCAATTCGCCGGAAGCCGAAGACGCGCGCCTGTTGCGCCAGGAAGCGGAGCGTTGCCGCAACATCCTCACGCGTCTGGCGCGCCCGGAAGAAAGCGTGATGAGCGCGCTCGAACGCTTGCCGCTTGGCGCGCTGCTCGACGACATCGCTAGCCCCTATCGTGGCGACGATCTGGCGATCCAGATCGAGATTGCGGAAGCCTGCCGCGCTCTACCGCAGCCCAAAGTGTGGCGCGCGCCGGCGCTGCTGCACGGTCTCGGCAATGTGATCGCTAATGCCGCGGATTTCGCGCGCTCGAAAGTGCGGGTCGCCGTGCAATGGAGCGATACGGAAATACGTGTCTCGGTTGAGGATGACGGTCCGGGTTTCGCGCCCGACATCATCGAGCGCATCGGCGAACCATATGTAACCTCGCGGCCTGGCAGCTATGCGCTGGACGATAGCGAGCTTTCCCCCGATGCCCTTGGCGGTCAGCAGGGCATGGGCTTGGGTTTTTTCATCGCCAAGACGCTGATCGAGCAGACGCGGGGCAGCGTGCGGGCCCGCAATCTGGAAGGCTCCGGCGCGCGGGTTACGGCGCGCTGGCCCCGGGGTGCCATAGACGGCGACGTTCCGCCGGGGCGTGAGGCCCTGATTTAAGGGCTCAAGAGACCCTTCGACATCATATCTTGTGCCCGCGCAGTGTTGGCGCTATGCGGACCCCAAGACAGCCCAAATGACAGGCCGAATGACCACCCCTGAAACCGCCGCCGACCGCACGCTTCTGATCGTGGAAGACGACCGCCCGTTTCGCGAGCGGCTGGCGCGCGCCATGGAAGCACGCGGCTTCACCGTCGCCATCGCCGAGACCGTGGCCCAGGGTATCGCCCGCGCCAAGGACGCACCGCCTGCTTTCGCCGTGGTCGATCTCAAGCTTGACGATGGCAATGGTCTGGACGTGGTGGAAGTTCTGCACGGCACCCGGCCCGAGGCGCGCGTGGTCGTGCTGACGGGTTTCGGCAATATAGCGACCGCCGTAGCGGCCGTGAAATATGGCGCCATCGACTACCTGCCTAAGCCCGCCGATGCCGACGATATTCTGGCCGCGCTGCAGGCGCCGGCCGGTTCGAAGCCCAAGCCGCCGGAAAATCCGATGTCGGCGGATCGCGTACGTTGGGAGCACATCCAACGCGTCTATGAACTCTGTGGTCATAATGTTTCGGAAACGGCACGCCGCCTCAACATGCACCGCCGCACACTTCAGCGCATTCTAGCGAAGCGCAGTCCGCGCTAACTTTTTTTCTTTTTCGCGGGCTTCTTTGGCGGCGCCTTCGAAACGCTCGCGGCTTTCTCATCCATTTCTTTCAGCAATTTCTTTGGTGCAACAGCGCGCCAGCGCCGCTCCAGCATCAGCCGCAATTCTTCGGGCGAGATGCGCTCCATGCGCACGAGTACTGCTGGATAATCGTTGTAATGGTCGGTGATGTGATAGGTCTTTGGATCGAGTTCCAGCATCATGTCGCGGCTGCCGATGTCAGCGACGATCATGACCAGAGAATTGTCGTCAGCGCGCAGCCGCGTGAAGAATTTCTTGGCCACAAAATAGGCCGGCTTGCCGTATGACGATTTCTCATTCGCCAGAGGAAATGACAGCGCGATCTTTTTCAGTTGCGCCGCTGTCGCGCCGGTCGCAGTTTTCGCTTTTGTTTTTGTCTTTTTCATTTACGGAATTTCTCCCAGCACACGCGCCGGATCGGCGGCCAATTCCAAGGTCAGCGCTAGTCGCTCGGCGGCGACTTTGGCAAAGCGTAAGGTCACGGCCTTCCTGCGGCTTGGATGAATTTGCCAGATGGGCGAGGGCCGCACGATGGCACCGCCATAGCGGTCGGCGACGATCAACCCGGTGTTGGGCGGCACATGCTCATCGGGAAAATCCGGTGGGATGGCGAAGAAGAAGTTTTCGCAGAATTCCAGATATTCGGGCCATTTCTGATCGCCCTTCAGATCGCCAAGGGCGACCTTGATCTCCACGCCCAGCACCGCACCATCATTGCCGAGCGCTGCCACATCCAAACGGCGCCCATTGGCGAGCGTGAATTCCAATATCGGCGAATAGCCTTCCTGCATCAGCAGGCGGGAGACTCCGCGCGCGACATCCTGGGCCGTATCACCATTCATCGGAGCATTGGAACATTAGAAGAACGAAAGATCAATCATTTCGGCAATCAGATGGGCTTGCCCGCACTGCGCTGCCAGGCCTCATGCATCAGCGCATTGCTCGGCAGCGTCTTGTCCAGCGCCTTGCGCGCCGTTTCGGCACCGGCCACGGGCAATCCCTTTAGGTCGAGCATGCCGATCTGCACGAGGACGGAGGCTTGATCCCAATAGATATGCTCATGCGCCACTTTTCCGTCGCGGAAATTCACGATAGCCACAAGCGGGATTTCGACGCGCTTTCCCGTGGGCGCGATGCCGGGCAGCATCCAATCCACTTCGGACGTATGGGTGAAGGCAAAGATCATCTCATCCACGATCTGATCCTTGCCTACGGTGCGGCTCACCGGCGAGAGCGTCGTATCGGGCGGATTTCCGCCGATAAAGTGATATTTGTAGAAGCGCTTCAGCTCGTCATGTCCGACGCCGCCGGTCATGGTGGGAATGTGGTTCACATAAGGCTGCGCCACCATGGTCGCCATCGTCGCGTCGACGTCGCGCGTTTCGAATTCGTAGCGGCAATGCGCCTCCCACAAGGCCACAAGATCGTGCTTCGGCATCGGCTTTCTCAACTGGCTTTCCGAAGGAGAGCTTAGCGCCGCAGCACGGCGTCACAAGAGCCGCTCATAGAAGCCGCCATAGGTCCGCGCCTTGTCCACCAGATGGATTTCCAAAATCCAGTGGCGCTCATGGCCGTTGGCGTCGGGATCGCGCATGCGCTTGGTGTTGGCAGGCGCGATGCGGTGTAGGTCCTTGTCGCCGGGAACGCGCTGGGCGTGGGGAAATTCGCCGACGATGTGGCCTGCGATGACACCGCCGAACAGCCAACCCGCCGCGGCGGCGGCTTTCTGCGCAAAGGCATAAAGCTGCGCGCCGGTGATATCGCGCGAAACGTTGTAATGCGCTTTCACCACATCAAAGAGCCGCGGCAGATCGGCGACGAGGCGCTTCTTGTCCGGATCGTTGCCGAGAGCGTAAGAGCGGCCGATATCCGCTTCCCATTGGTCGTTGCCGGACGCGAACACCGGGCCGAGATCGAGATAGACGATGTCGTCCGGCTGGATCGTCCGGATCGGTGGATCGTCGTAGAAAGTGCAGACAGTGTTCGCGCCCACCCGCACCACGCGCCGGTGCCAATGAATGTTCACACCGAAATCGCGCGTGGCGAGAATGTAGATTTCGTCATCCAGCTCTTTTTCCGTCTTGTCGGGCGCGACAAGACCAGCACGCTCGATAGCGTCGAACATGGCCGTGCCCCGCGTCTCAGCGGCTTCGAGGCCCGCGCGGATTTCGGTATCGGATAATCTGGGCCTGTCCATCTCCCCGTTATAGCGCGGGGGGAAGAAAGCAAAAAAGCCCGGCGCTTCCACCACCGGGCCTTCGATTTCTGCAAAGCGTGGAGAGCTATTCTGCTGCCAGAAGTGCGCTGCCCTTGGCCGTATCCTGGAAGTTGATGGTCTGAAGGTATTTGATGCCTTCTTCGGCGATGTCGTCGCCGACCATGCGCTCGCCTTCGTGGCGAAGCTCGTCCATATCGATATACATGCCGTAGAACGATCGCGTGCGGTCTGTGATGATACCCGCGTTGAGCAGCGTCTTGACCAGAACGCGGAAGATGTTGGCCGACTGTTTCATGCTTTCGCGGCGGTCGTTATCCGTGAAGGCTTCCATGATCGCGGCGCGGGCGTCTTCCCAGTGGATGCCGACGCTGGCGTATACCATCTGCATCTGCTCGGCATTGATGAGGTTGAACAGCAGGGTCTGGAAGCATTGCGCCGCCCAGTCCTCGACGATGTTGTGCTCTTCCGGCGTCAGCTTCGGGATCGTGCGGTCGGCCCATATTTTTCCGAATTTGTGGTGGAAGGCTTCGTCGGTCATCACGAGCTGGCAGAGCTTCACCAAGAGCGGATCATGGCTTTGCTGATAGAGCGTGGCGAAGGCACCCATAGCGAGGCCCTCGACCAGCATCTGCATACCGACGATCTTCTTATAAACCTCGGGTGCGCCGACCATTTCGGTCAGCAGGTTTTTCAACGTGACGCCGCAAGGAAGCGGCGTACCCCAACGCGACTTGATGTAGGCGGAGAACGCGGTCACATGGCGCGCTTCCTCACGCGTCTGATTGGCCGCGTATTCCTGCGCGCCCGGATCTTTCAGGATGTGGCAGAGCGAAGCGGACAGCGCGAGCGCGCCCTGCTCGCCATGCAGGATCGCCGACATCTGCCAGCGCGTGGACTGATTGGCGAATTTGATCTTCTGCTCGGCTGTCATCGCATCGCCGACACGAGTGGAGAAAATCGGGAAGAAGCGGCCGGGCAGAATTTGCTGCATGTTCAGATCGAAGGGGGCGCTGAAGTCGATATATTTCTTGTCCAGCGGATCCCAGAAATGATCGTGCGTCGCGCTGATGATCTTGTCGAACGCGGTCGAGCGATCGCCATAGCGTCCCGGTTCCAGCATCGCCGGAAAATCGTCGGGAGCGACGGCATCATAGGCGTTGTCTTTGGTGATCTGGACCATGAGAGGCTCCTGCACGGGACGGGCTTATCCGAATATGCGCGCGGGAGGAGCAAAAATCAAGAAAAATGACGTGGGCGTCACTGTTTGTGACGGACCGTCAGGCCTTGAATTGACTAGGCGATTTCACTCGTCTGACAGCGTGCCCTTGGTCGAGGCGACGCCGCCTTCGAGTCGCTCATCCGGCTCGACCGCCTGACGTAACGAGCGCGCCAGACCTTTGAAGCAGCTTTCCACGATGTGATGACTGTTCTGGCCGTAGAGATTGTCGATGTGCAGGCACACGCCCGCGTTCTGCGCGAAGGCCTGGAACCATTCCTTGAACAGTTCGGTATCCATCTCGCCCAGCTTCGGCTTTGGGATTTCCACGCGCCACACCAGATAAGGCCGGTTAGAAACGTCAATGGCGACGCGCGTACAGGCTTCGTCCATCGGGATCAGCGCCGCACCGAAACGCGTGATGCCGGAGAAATCGCCCAGCGCCTTCTTCACCGCCTGGCCGATGACGATGGCCGTGTCCTCCGTCGTGTGATGATAATCGACATGGAGGTCTCCGTTGGCGCGCACCTTCAAATCGATCATGGAATGGCGGCCGAAGCTCTCCAGCATGTGGTCAAGGAAGCCGATGCCGGTGTCGATGTCGCAAACCCCCGATCCATCAAGGTCAAGCGATACGGCGATCTCGGTTTCCCGTGTCTTGCGTTCGATGGTTGCGGTGCGCATGGGGCAAGCCTATTTGAGTCCTGTCTTTGATATATCAGCCAAGGGTTAAAGCGAAAATGGCAGAAGACCGCCGCTGGCGCTCCACCACCATCCTCTCCGTCCGCAAGGGCGGCAAAGTCGTCGTCGCGGGTGATGGCCAGGTGACTTTGGGCGCCACCGTCATGAAGGCCAATGCCCGCAAAGTTCGCCGCCTCGGCAACGGAGACGTGATCGCGGGCTTCGCGGGGGCCACCGCGGATGCCTTTGCGCTGTTCGAGCGGCTGGAAGCCAAGCTGGAGCAGCATCCGGGCAATCTGGCGCGCGCCTGCGTGGAACTGGCGAAGGACTGGCGCACCGACCGCTATCTGCGCCGGCTTGAAGCCATGATGGCGGTGGCGGATTCAAAAACCTCGCTCATCCTGTCCGGCACCGGCGACGTGGTCGAGCCGGAAGACGGGCTGATCGGCATCGGCTCGGGCGGCCCTTACGCGCTCTCCGCCGCCAAGGCGCTGTTCGATTCGGGCGCGAGCGCCGAGGAGATCGCGCGCCGCGCCATGAAGATCGCGGCCGACATCTGCATCTACACCAACGGCAACATCACCATCGAGAGTCTCGACAGTCCATGAGTGCGTTCTTCACGCCGCGTGAAATCGTTTCCGAATTGGATCGCTATATTGTGGGACAGGCGGACGCCAAACGCGCCGTCGCCATCGCGCTGCGCAATCGCTGGCGCAGACAGCAACTGCCGCCGGAATTGCGCGAAGAAGTCTTGCCGAAGAACATCCTGATGATCGGACCCACCGGCGTCGGGAAGACGGAAATATCGCGCAGGCTGGCCAAGTTGGCGCAGGCGCCGTTTCTGAAAGTGGAGGCGACCAAGTTCACCGAAGTCGGCTATGTCGGCCGCGACGTGGAACAGATCATTCGCGATCTTCTGGAGATCGCTATCAGCCAGGTGCGCGAGCAGAAACGCCGCGATGTCGAAGCGCAGGCCGAAGCCCGCGCCGAGGAACGCGTGCTCGATGGTCTGGCCGGCGCCAATTCCAGCGCCAGCACGCGTGAGTTGTTTCGTAAGCGCTTGCGCGACGGCGAACTGAACGACAAGGAAATCGAAATCGAGATGAAGGACGCCGGGGGCATGCCCGCCTTTGAAATCCCCGGCATGCCGAATGCGCAGATCAGCATGGTCAATCTGGGCGACATGTTCGGCAAGGCGTTCGGCGGCCGCTCCAGGCCGCGCCGCTTGACGGTTGCCGAAGCGCATGAGCCGCTGGTGGCCGAGGAAGCCGACAAGCTGCTCGACAACGACACGATCATTCGCGACGCGATCGAAAACGTGGAGCAGAACGGGATCGTCTTCCTCGACGAGATCGACAAGATCTGCGCGCGGTCCGAATTGCGCGGCGGCGGCGGCGATGTTTCGCGCGAAGGCGTGCAGCGCGATCTTCTGCCATTGATTGAAGGCACCGTGGTTTCGACCAAGCATGGCAGCGTGAAGACCGATCATATCCTTTTCATCGCCTCGGGCGCGTTCCACACCGCGAAGCCATCAGATCTTTTGCCGGAGCTTCAGGGCCGCCTTCCGATCCGAGTCGAATTGAAGGCGCTATCGCGTGAGGATTTCCGCCGCATCCTCACCGAACCCGAAGCCAGCCTCATCAAGCAATATATCGCGCTGATGCGAACCGAAGACGTGACGCTCGAATTCAGCGAGGACGGCATCGAGGCCATCGCCGACATCGCGGCGCAGGTGAATGCCAGCGTCGAGAATATAGGGGCACGCAGGCTTCACACGGTGATTGAGCGCGTGCTGGATGAAATCAGCTTCAGCGCCACCGACAGCACTGGCACCAAACACGTTATCGACGCTGCCTATGTGAAGACGCGCGTCGAAGACCTCGCCAAGGATCAGGACCTGTCGCGCTTTATTCTTTGAACCGAATCATCCCGCGCGCGGCGGCATCTTTTCGAACTGCATCTTATTCGGATCGATATGCGCCCAGGGCTGGGCGGAACTTGTGTAAAGCGCGCCGCCCAATTTCAGCCAGCTTGGATCGTCAAGCGAGCCCGCCTTCACCACCCAGATCGCGCCGCCCGGCGGCTCGCTGAACAGGGGCGAGCCGCAATCGCCACAGAAGCTGCGAGTCACTTCTTTGCCCGTATCGCCTGTCACAGTGAAGCGCTTTGGCGTTCCCTTTGTGAGTTTGAACGACCCGCCCGGAACAACAACAGCCGTCGTGTGGCTCCCGCCGCTCGCATATTGGCAATCGCGGCAATGGCAATCCATCACGGCGATGGGTTCGGCGGAAACTTCGTAGCGGACGGCGCCGCAACGGCACCCACCCTGAAATGGAGCCGGCATCGAACACTCCCTGTTTGCTTGGCTTTTCGATCTTAAGCTGCTGCAGGCGGCCACTTCCAGTTGACCCCCCTGAAAATCCTTGCAAAAAGTCCCGCGCTTTTCTCCAAGAACCGAGGGTCTGGGCATGCGGGCGAATTATCTTTTTACCAGTGAAAGTGTGGCCGAAGGCCATCCCGACAAGGTCTGCGACCGCATTTCCGATGAAGTGGTGGATTTGTTCTTCCGCGAAGGCCCCAAAAGCGGCCTGTCGCCGTGGGATATCCGCGCGGCCTGCGAAACGCTGGCCACAACCAACCGCGTTGTCATTGCCGGCGAAACACGCGGCCCCAAACATATCGGCAAGGACGAGATCATCGAAGTCGCCCGCAATGCGATCAAGGACATCGGCTACGATCAGCAAGGCTTCAGCTGGAAAACCGCAGAGATCGAAGTTCTGCTGCATGCGCAGTCGGCGCATATCGCGCAAGGCGTCGATGCGTCCGGCAACAAGGATGAAGGCGCAGGCGATCAAGGCATCATGTTCGGCTATGCCTGCCGCGAAACGCCGGCGCTGATGCCGGCACCGCTGTTCTACAGTCACAAGATTCTGAAGCTGCTCGCCGATGCGCGCCACAGCGGGAAGGAGCCCAAGCTCGGGCCTGACGCCAAGAGCCAGGTGACCGTGCATTACGAAAACGGCAAACCAGTGGGCGCGACGCAGATCGTTCTTTCCACGCAGCATCTGGACGAGAACATGTCGTCCGACGATGTGCGCAAGATCGTTGAGCCCTATATCCGCGAAGCACTGCCGAAAGAATGGATCACGGACAGCACCATCTGGCATGTGAATCCGACTGGTGCCTTCGTGATCGGCGGACCCGATGGCGATTGCGGCCTCACCGGGCGCAAGATCATCGTCGATACTTATGGCGGCGCGGCCCCGCATGGCGGCGGCGCTTTCTCCGGCAAGGACCCGACGAAAGTGGACCGCTCGGCCGCTTATGCCGCGCGCTATCTGGCGAAGAATGTCGTCGCGTCCGGCGTTGCCGACCGTTGCACCATTCAGATTGCCTATGCGATCGGCGTTGCCGAGCCTTTGTCCGTCTATGTCGATTTGCACGGCACCGGCAAAGTCGATGAAGCGAAGCTGGAAACGGTTCTGCCGCAATTGATGAGCCTGAAGCCGCGCGGCATTCGCGAGCATCTGAAGCTGAACCAGCCGATCTATGCGCGCACCGCGGCCTATGGCCATTTCGGCCGCGAGCCGGACGCGCAAGGCGGCTTTTCCTGGGAAAAGACCGACCTCGCGGACGCCATCAAAAGCGCGTTCTGATGTGAGCAGCGAACACGCCGAACGCAGGCGTGGGAATGTCTATGGCCGCCGCAAGGGGCCAAAGCTTTCCGCGCATCAGAGCCAATTGCTCGAAACGATTCTGCCGAAGCTAACGCTCGACATTAAAGCGGGCGCGGCCCCGCACTCCTATTTCAACAACGCGGTTGAAAACATCTGGCTCGAAATTGGCTTCGGCGCGGGTGAGCATCTGCACTGGCAGGCGCGGGCAAATCCGAAAGTTGGCTTGATTGGCGCCGAACCCTTCATGAATGGTGTGGCGAAGCTGCTGTCAAAGCTCGATACCGAACCCGCGAACAATATCCGCCTGCATGGCGGCGATGCGCGCGACATCATCGCGGCGTTACCGGATGCGAGCCTCGGGCGCGCCTTTATTCTTTTCCCCGATCCTTGGCCCAAGACGCGCCATCACAAGCGCCGCTTCATTCAGACTGCAATACTGAACGATCTCGCGCGCGTGATGAAGCCCGGCGCAGAGCTGCGCTTCGCCAGTGACGATGCCCCACTCGTCGAATACACGCTGGAACGGCTGATGGCGCATCCCTCGTTCGAATGGACCGCGACAAGCGCAATGGACTGGCGCTCGCGCCCCGCCGACTGGCCGCGAACCCGCTACGAAGCCAAGCAACTCCACGGAGTGCCCGCATTTTTACGATTCCGGCGGCTTTGATCTTGTTTTCGCGGCATTGGGGGCGTATATCCCCGGCCATCCCAAACAACAGAATATCGTTGTGTGGCGGTTCGTAAGAGCCGCCGCGGCCGAAAGCCATTGGTCTTAAGAGTTTGTTTTCAACTGTTGACCGGGTCGCGCTCCGTTAACGCCGCCTTGCCCGGTCGTGACGAGGACTAGAGCCATTCTCACGGCGATGTCGCATTTGGAGCCGATCCTGGAACCTGCGGTGGAAGCCGCCGGCTACCGGCTCGTGCGCCTGCGCCTGATGGGTGGAAAGACCAAGACCTTGCAGATCATGGCCGAACGGCCCGACGGAACGATGAATGTGGACGATTGCGCCACGCTGAGCCGCGCGCTCTCCGATTTCCTCGAAGCCGAAGATGCGATTGAGGGCGATTACCATCTGGAAGTCTCTTCGCCCGGCATCGACCGGCCCCTGACACGCCAGAGCGATTTCGCGCGCTGGTCCGGGCACGAAGCCAAGATCGAATTGAACGCGCCCGATGAAGCCGGCCGCCGCCGGTTTAAGGGCATGCTGCTCGGGCTCGACGGCAATGACGTGCTGATGGACGTCGAAGGCGCGCGATTGAAATTCCCGTTCCGCTCGCTGGCGGACGCAAAACTGGTGCTCACCGACAAATTGATTGCCGAAGATTTGAAGGCGAAAGACAGGGCGAAAGCCTAACGAGACATTCTCTCACCCTTCGACAAGCTCAGGGTGAAGGAAACGAAAAAATCCCTTCATGCTGAGCCCGTCGAAGCATGAGAGGCCAAACGGAGTGGAATGACATGGCCGCGATTGCCGCCAACAGAACCGAACTCTTGCAGATCGCCGACGCCGTCGCGCGTGACAAGTCGATCGACAAGGCCGTCGTGCTGCACGCGATGGAAGAGGCGATGCAGCGCGCCGCGAAAGCGCGCTATGGCAGCGAAAACGACATTCGCGTCGATATCGATCCCAAGACCGGCGAAACACACGTCTCGCGTTATCTGCACGTCGTCGAACTTGTCGAGAACGACAAGACCGAGATCAGTCTGGATGACGCGCGCGCGCGCAATCCCGCGGCGCAGGTCGGCGACATCATTGCGGAAACCTTGCCGCCGGTGGATTTTTCGCGCATCGCGGCGCAGGCTGCCAAACAGGTGATCGTGCAGAAAGTGCGCGATGCCGAGCGCGAGCGCCAGTTCGAGGAATTCAAGGACCGTATCGGCGAGGTCGTCCACGGCATTGTCAAGCGTGTCGAATTCGGCTCAGTGGTGGTCGATCTGGGCCGTGCCGAAGGCGTTGTGCGCCGCGACGAGATGATCCCGCGCGAATCTTTCCGCACCGGCGATCGCATCCGCGCTTACATCTATGACGTGCGCCGCGAAACACGCGGCCCGCAAATCTTTCTATCGCGTTCACATCCGCAATTCATGGTGCGCCTCTTCGCGCAGGAAGTGCCGGAGATTTACGACGGCATCATCGAGATCCGCGCCGTGGCGCGCGATCCGGGCTCCCGCGCCAAGATCGCGGTAATCTCCAAGGATTCGAGCATCGATCCGGTCGGCGCCTGCGTCGGCATGCGCGGCGTGCGCGTGCAGGCTGTTGTGCAGGAATTGCAGGGCGAGCGCATCGACATCATTCCGTGGAGCAGCGAAGCGGCGACCTTCATCGTCAACGCGCTGGCGCCGGCGGAAGTCTCCAAAGTCGTGCTCGACGAAGATACGCATCGCACCGAAGTGGTCGTTCCCGATGAGCAGCTTTCGCTCGCCATCGGCCGCCGCGGACAGAATGTACGTCTCGCCTCGCAGCTCACCGGCTGGCAGCTCGACATTCTGACGGAGGCCGAGGAATCGGAGCGCCGTCAGAAGGAATTCGCCGAGCGCACCGCGCTGTTCATGGAATCGCTGGATGTGGACGAGACCGTGGCGCAGTTGCTTGCGTCGGAAGGTTTCGCCTCCATCGAAGACGTAGCCTTCGTGCCGCTGAACGAACTGGCCTCCGTCGAAGGGTTCGACGAGGAAACCGCGCAGGAACTTCAGACCCGCGCATTGGAATTCATCGAGGCGAAGAACAAAGAGATGGATGACAAGCGCAAGGAACTGGGCGTGGAAGACGATGCTCTCGACGTGCCCGGCGTCACGGCAGCCATCGCGGTCGCGCTTGGCGAAGCGGGCATCAAGAGCCTGGAGGATCTGGCGGGCTGCGCCACCGACGATCTGCTCGGCTATCACGAAGTGGGCAAAGATAAGGAGCGCGTGCGTATTGCCGGTGCGTTGGAGAATTTCAACCTCACCGCCGATGACGCCAACGCCATCATCATGAATGCCCGCGTCAAGATGGGCTGGATCGAGGCGCCGGCCGAAGAGGAAGTTGTCGAGGAAGCGGAAGACGCCGAAGCGACGGAGGAAAGCGAAGCGTGAGAACAGCCTTGGCCATTCGGGACGATGAGGAGACGATGCGCAACAGAAAGTGCATCGTCACGGGCGAGGTGCGCGAAGAAGCGCAGCTCATCCGCTTTGTCGTGAGCCCCGATGGCCAGGTGACGCCCGATGTCGCCGCCAAGCTTCCCGGCCGCGGCATCTGGGTCACGGCAGAGCGCACTGTCCTTGAACGCGCGATCGCCAAGAACTATTTCTCGAAGGCGGCGAAAGCGAATGTTCGCGCCGCCGCCGGTCTTCCCGATCTCGTCGAAAAGCAGATCGTACAGCGCATGATGGGCGATCTTGGCATGGCCAAGCGCTCCGGCGCGCTGGTCACCGGCTTCGACAGCGTGGCCCGCGCGCTGGATGGACAAGGCAAGACGGCCGTGCTGATCGAGGCGTGCGATGGTGCTGCTAACGGACGGCGCAAAGTGCTGGGAATGGCCCGCGCACGCGGTCTTTCGCCTGCAATCGTGGATTGCCTCACTTGCGATGAATTGAGCTTGGCCCTGGGCCTTGGGAATGTGATACATGCCGCCCTCAAAGCGGGACCGCTTGCCGAAAGATTGCTTTTCGAGGCGGGACGGCTTTCCGGCTTCCGGCCGAAAAAAACGGATGCAGGCCAAGAAAATGTGGCTGGCCCTGCACATGAAGGATTTGAATGAGCGAGACGAACGACACAACCAAGCGCCCCGGCGGCAAGACGCTCTCGCTGAAGAAGGTGGAAACGTCCACCGTCAAGCAGAGCTTCAGCCATGGCCGCACCAAAGCCGTCGTGGTGGAGAAGAAGCGCAGCGCTGCGCCACCCACGCCCGGTGTAAAGGCGCCTGCCGAAAAGTCGAAGACCATCGAGGCGAAGGCCCCGACCGCCGCGCCCGCACATACGCCCGCGCGCGATGCATCTTCGCGGCCCGGCGTTGTTTTGCGCCAACTTACGGAAGAAGAAAAAGTACGCCGCGGCGCCGCCCTTGCGGATGCGCGCGTCTATGAAGACGAAGCGCGAAAGCGCGCCGAGGAAGACGCCAGGCTTCGCGCCACCGAAGACGCCAAGCTCGCGATCGAGCGCGAGGCCGCCGCCAAGCGCAAGGCCGAAGAAGATGCGCGCAAAGCCAAGGAAGAAGCCGCCAAGCGCCACGCTGAAGAAGAAGCGACGCGCCGCGACAAGAAGGAAGATCCTTCTCGTGCCGCGGCGGCTATCGTTGCCGAAACGCCGCGCGGCCGCCGTGTCAACGCGGAAGAAGAAGAAGAAAGCGCCTCCAAGAAGCCGGGCAGCAAGGTTGCGCCAAAGGCACCCGCCGTCCGCAAGACGACGGGCGACGATCGCCGTCGCGGCAAGCTGACCGTCACGCGCGCGCTATCGGACGATCAGGGCGAGCGTACGCGTTCGGTTGCCGCCTATAAGCGCCATCTGCAACGCCTGAACAAAGGCCAGCAGCAGCCTGCCGGTCCAGCCGGTCCGCGCGAAGTGACGATTCCGGAAACCATCACGGTTGCCGAGCTCGCCAACCGCATGGCTCGCCGTTCTGTCGATGTCATCAAGGTGCTGATGAAAAACGGCATGATGGCAACGGCGAACGACATCATCGATGCCGACACCGCCGAACTTGTTGCCGCCGAATATGGCCACACCGTTAAGCGCGTCGCCGAATCCGACGTGCTCGAAGGCCTCAAGGGCAAGGACGATGCCGATGCGATCCTGGTTCCGCGTCCGCCGGTCGTCACCGTCATGGGCCATGTCGATCACGGCAAAACCTCGCTGCTGGATGCCTTGCGCAAAACGGATGTCGTCGCCAGCGAAGCAGGCGGCATCACCCAGCATATCGGCGCCTACCAGGTGCAGTTGAAGAACGGCCAGAAGATCACCTTCCTCGACACGCCCGGCCATGCCGCATTCACCGCGATGCGCGCGCGCGGCGCCAAAGTCACCGATCTCGTCGTGCTGGTGGTTGCCGCCGATGACGGCGTGATGCCGCAGACGATAGAGGCGATCAGCCACGCCAAGGCGGCGCATGTTCCGATCATCGTGGCGGTCAACAAGATCGACAAAGGCGACGCAAACCCTGCGCGCGTGAAGACAGAATTGCTGCAATACGAAATCCAGGTGGAAGATTTGGGCGGCGATGTTCTGTCCGTCGATGTCTCGGCCACCAAGGGCATGAATCTCGACAAACTCGAAGCTGCGATCCTGCTGCAGGCCGAAGTTCTGGACCTCAAAGCCAATGCGAACCGTGCCGCCGAAGGCGCGGTCATCGAAGCCAAGCTCGACAAGGGCCGCGGCCCCGTCGCGACCGTGCTGGTACAGCGCGGCACGTTGAAGACAGGTGACATTCTGGTTGCCGGTTCGGAATGGGGCCGCGTACGCGTTCTCGTTAACGACCGCAATGAGAACATCACCAGCGCCACGCCGTCGATGCCGGTGGAAGTGCTGGGTCTTTCGGGCGTGCCGGAAGCAGGCGACGAATTCGTGGTGGTGAACGACGAGGCGCGAGCGCGCGAAGTCACCGAATATCGCGCGCGCAAACGCCGCGAACAGCGTCATGCCGCAACCTCGCGCCTGTCGCTCGACCAATTGCTCAAGACGCAGCAGGACGGCGAGAAGCGTCTGCTGCCGCTGGTCATCAAGGGCGATGTGCAGGGATCGGTCGAAGCGATCCAGGGCGCGCTTAACAAGCTCGGCACCGACGAAGTCGCGGTACAGGTTTTGCAGTCCGGCGTCGGCGCGATCACCGAAAGCGACGTGATCCTCGGTCAAGCCTCGGGCGGCGCGATCATCGGCTTCAATGTGCGCGCCAATGCGCAGGCGCGCGAACGCGCCAAGCGCGACGGCGTCGAGATTCGCTACTACAACATCATCTATAACGTTGTGGACGACATCAAAGCGGCGCTCTCGGGCATGTTGGCACCGGAGACGCGCGAGAAATTTCTCGGCAATGCCGAAGTGCTGGAAGTGTTCACGGTATCCAAGGCCGGCAAGGTCGCGGGTTGCCGCGTCACCGAAGGCGTGGTGCGCCGCGGCGCCAGGGTGCGGCTCATCCGCGACAACGTCGTTGTGCACGAGGGCGAACTCTCCACACTCAAGCGTTTCAAGGACGATGCGCGCGAGGTGGTGGTGGGCCAAGAATGCGGCATGTCCTTCGCCAACTACCAGGACCTTCAGAAGGGCGACGTGATAGAATGCTTTGAGGTCGAGACCATCAAACGCGAGCTCTGAACCGCGTGCCTACCCGCCTTTGGCTCGCTTGAGCTGAAGGACAGTTAAACCCCTCATGCGCAAAGCAAGCATGAGGGGCGAAAGAACGAAATGCCCCGCCACCACCGTTCACAATCGAACAATCTTGGACCTTCGCAGCGCCAGTTGCGCGTCGGGGAAATGCTGCGCCACGCACTGTCGGAGATTCTTGTGCGCGGCGACATCCGCGATGCCGACCTCGAAGGCGTGTCGGTGACAATCACGCAGGTGAAACCGTCGGGAGACATGCGCCATGCATCGGTGTTCTGCGAGCCGCTCGGCGGCCAGAACGCCGACAGAATCATCGCGGCGCTCAATCGCCACAAGGCGTTCATTCGCGGTGAGATGGGTCACATGATCACCATGAAATTCACGCCCGAACTAAGATTCGTGGAAGATCATTCTTTTACTGAAGCGCAGAAGATCGAAGACCTTTTGCGATCCGAGCGCGTGGCGCGCGATCTGGCAGCAAAGAACGACGGCGATGAGCCGTAAAAAAAAGGGCGCGGCCGTTCACGGCTGGGTCATCCTCGACAAGCCGCAAGGCATCACCTCAACGCAAGCCGTTTCCGCGGTGAAACGTATATTCAATGCGCAGAAGGCAGGTCATGCCGGAACGCTGGATCCTCTGGCGACGGGTGTGCTGGCGGTGGCGCTTGGCGAAGCAACCAAAACTGTCCCTTACGCGATGGACGCGCAGAAGACATATCGCTTCACGGCCTATTGGGGCGAAGCCCGCGATTCCGACGACAGCGAGGGCAAGGTGACGGCGACGTCCGATGTCCGCCCCACGGGCGAGGCCATCATGGCTGCCATTCCCGGCTTCGTCGGCGCGATCACTCAGATTCCGCCGGCCTATTCCGCCATTAAGGTGGACGGCGCCCGGGCCTATGATCTGGCCCGCGACGGCGAAGACGTCGTGCTGGAATCCCGCGCCGTCCAAATCGACGAGGCCCGCCTTCTGGAGTGCCCGGATGTGGACCACGCGATCTTCGAAATGCGTTGTGGCAAAGGGACTTACGTCAGGGCGTGGGTGCGCGACGTCGCCCTTGCTTTGGGCACTGTGGGCCATGTTTCCCAGCTTCGCCGTACGGCCATCGGCAGCTTCAAAGAGAATGATGCAGTGCCCCTAGAAACACTGAGGGGTTTTATGCATAGTCCCGCCGCTTTTGAGCACTTGAGGCCCATTTCGACCGCGCTGGACGGCATCCCGGCGCTGGCCGTCGCGGGTCCGGATGCGGTTCGCCTCCGTAGCGGCAATCCGATCCTATGTCGTGCGAATGTCTTCGCGCGGCTGGCGGACGCCTTTCCGGGATCGGACGATCTTCAGGGGCTCACGGTCTATCTCTCCACCAGCGAGGGTGAGCCGGTCGCACTGGCCGAACTCGCGCAAGGAGAACTCAGACCGTTTCGCGTTTTCAATTTTGGACCTGGATGACCGGAGCTAGACGAACGAGATGACAATCACTGCCGAACGCAAACTGGAAGTAATCAAGGAATACGCAATCAAGCCGGACGACACCGGTTCGCCCGAAGTTCAGGTGGCCGTGCTCTCCGAGCGCATCAACAACCTGACCGAGCATTTCAAAGATCACGTCAAGGACAACCACTCGCGCCGCGGCCTCATCAAGATGGTTTCGACGCGCCGCCGTCTCCTCGACTATGTGAAGGCGACCGACGTGAAGCGCTATGAAGCGCTGATCGCGCGGTTGGGCCTGCGCCGCTGAGCGCGCTGTCTCCTGTTCAGGGCTGGGATACCCGCGTGGGTGCGCATGGTGCGCGCCCGCGCAAACTCGCTTGCTTCAAGAAGGCTTGAGCAAGCAACCCCCAGCGCAATCCGGCGCTGGGAATGAAGGAATGAAAGAATGTTCAATATCGTCCGTGAATCGTTTGAATGGGGCGGCCGCACGCTGACCCTCGAAACCGGCAAGGTCGCGCGTCAGGCTGACGGCGCGGTGGTTGCCACCTATGGCGAGACCGTTGTGCTCGCAACCGTTGTGGGCGCTCCCTCGCCCAAAGAAGGAATCGATTTCTTCCCGCTCACCGTGAATTACCAGGAACGCTATTACGCGGCCGGTAAAATCCCGGGCGGCTATTTCAAGCGCGAGCGCGCACCGACCGAACGCGAAACATTGACCTCTCGCCTGATCGATCGCCCGATCCGTCCGCTGTTCGCGGAAGGCTATCGCAACGAAACCCAAGTCGTGGTGCAGGTTCTCTCGCACGACATGGAAAACGATCCCGATATTCTGGCGCTGATTGCAACGTCAGCGGCGTTGACCATTTCGGGTATCCCGTTCATGGGCCCGATCGGCGCGGCGCGCGTCGGGTATATCGACGGTGAGTACAAGCTCAATCCGCTGATCGACGACATGGTGAACTCCAAGCTCGACCTCGTCGTAGCCGGAATCGCTGATGCTGTTTTGATGGTGGAATCCGAAGCGCAGGAACTGAACGAGCAAACGATGCTCGGCGCCGTGATGTTCGGTCACCGCGAAATGCAGACCGCGATCAACGCGATTATCAAGCTCGCGGAAAAGGCCGCAAAAGAGCCGCGTCCGGTGCCGCATAGCGACACGGGCCTCAAGATCGAAGAGATCGAAAAGGTCGCCGGCATCAACCTCGCGGGCGCCTTCCAGATCCCGGTGAAGTTCGAACGCCGCGACCGCATCGCGGAAATCAAAAAGAAGACTGCGGAATATTTCGTCGGCGAAGGTGATGGAAAGATGACGGCGAAGGAGTTCGGCAATCTGTTTCATGACCTTGAAGCGAAAGTTATGCGCAACGCGGTGCTCGACACCAAGAAGCGTATCGACGGCCGCGATCTCGTCACGGTTCGTCCTATCGTTGCCGAAGTCGGCATCCTGCCGCGCACGCATGGCTCATCTCTGTTCACTCGCGGCGAGACGCAGGCCCTTGTGGTCTGCACGCTCGGCACCGCCGAAGACGAGCAATTCGTCGATGCCTTGGAAGGCACGCGCAAGACGCACTTCATGCTGCACTACAACTTCCCTCCCTATTCGGTGGGCGAGACAGGTCGCATGGGCGCTCCGAGCCGGCGGGAAATCGGCCATGGAAAGCTCGCCTGGCGCGCGATCCATCCGATGCTGCCGACGAAGGAAGAGTTCCCCTACACACTGCGCGTCGTCTCTGAGATCACCGAGTCCAATGGCTCGTCCTCGATGGCGACCGTGTGCGGCACCTCGCTGGCACTGATGGACGCGGGCGTGCCGTTGAAGAAGCCGACGGCGGGCATCGCCATGGGCCTCATCCTCGAAGGCACCCGCTATGCGGTCCTGTCGGACATTCTGGGTGACGAAGATCATCTGGGCGACATGGACTTCAAGGTCGCCGGTACGGAAGACGGCATCACGTCGCTGCAGATGGATATCAAGATCGCCGGTATCACCGAAGAAATCATGCGCGTCGCGCTTGATCAGGCGAAGGGTGGGCGTCTGCATATTCTGGGCGAGATGAGCAAGGCGCTGACAGGCGCCCGCGCGGAACTTGGCGAATATGCGCCGCGCATCGAGCAGATCAAGATTCCGACCGACAAGATCCGCGAAGTGATCGGTCAGGGCGGCAAGGTGATCCGCGAGATCGTTGAGAAGACCGGCGCCAAGATCAACATCGAAGACGATGGCACGGTGAAGATCGCCTCCGCCGACGGCGAATCGATCAAGGCCGCGCTGAAATGGATTCGCGGCATCGTGGCGGAGCCGGAGATCGGCGAGATCTATGACGGCAAGGTCGTGAAGGTCATGGATTTCGGCGCCTTCGTGAATTTCTTCGGTCCTAAGGACGGCCTTGTCCACGTTTCCGAACTGGCCCCCAACCGCGTCAACAAGCCGAGCGATGTGGTCAAGGAAGGCCAAGCCGTGAAAGTGAAGCTCCTGGGCTTCGACGACCGCGGCAAGGTTCGCCTTTCCATGAAGGCTGTCGATCAGACCACCGGCGAGGATCTGACCAAGAAGCAGAGCGAAGGCGCGCAGCAGCAAACCGCCGGCTGATCTTTGCTTTGACCTGAACAAGCCGCCCGCGGGTGATGTCTCGCGGGCGGCTTTGTTTTATCTTTCGCGCGAGGGAGAGAACCATGACCAAGATCAATATCGCATCCGCACCGATCCGCAGGGGCTCGTCCTATCCGGTGCCGTTCGACGAGAAACCCGCTGCGCGTGTGCGCCATGCGCTGGGGGATGCCGGTGGCCTCAGTGATTTTGGTGTGAACAGGATCGAGCTGCCGCCGGGCGCATGGTCCAGCCAGCGTCACTGGCACGCCGCCGAGGATGAATTCGTTTATGTGATTTCCGGAGAAGTCACGCTCGTCATGGATGGTGGCGAGGAAGTTCTGCGCGCTGGCGACTGCGCCGCGTTTCCCAAGAATGTCGCCAACGGCCATCACCTGATCAACAAGACGGACGCACTCGCGGTTTGCCTCGAAGTCGGCACGCGATCATCCGTCGATGTCACGGTCTATTCCGACATTGATCTGAAAATCGATGCGCGCGACAATCGCTATACGCACAAGAACGGCGCGCCGTATCAACGGGCGGATTGATGCTCTATTAGTCACCGAACTGCCGCCGCGATAGGCAAATGCGCGATGCCGGCGCGGCAGAAAAGCGACAGGCGGAAACCATTGCGCAAGATTGATGGTTAATCCGATTTAACATTCTTGTGCGCGGCGAAAGAGCAGAGCTACTTTGCAACATCTTTCCGCGCGGGACGTAGCACCGTGCGAATTGGGGATTGTTTCAATGGCCGCGGCGATGCGTTTTCTCAGTCTTGTTCTGATCGTCATCGCGCTCATGTTGTTGGGCGCCGACGTTCTGACGTCGCTGGAAAAAGGCGGTGAGATCACGGTGCGTTCGCTCGATCAGGTCTGGCTTATCGTGAACAAAACCAGCGATATCGAGTTCAAGGCGTGGATGGCTCGCACGCTGCCCTCCATGCTCGCAGGCCTTATTCAAACCATCTTAGGTTTCTGGAGCTGGGCCGTGTTCGGTCTTCCGGGCGTGGTTCTGGCATTCCTCTTCGGACGCCGCGTCGCCGACGTCTGACTATTTCGCATCACGCGTCGCGCCGGGAACCCATAGCACATCGTCCGCGCCTTTGCCGTTTGCAAACCGCGCCGCCACGAACAGATGATCCGAAAGCCGGTTGGCGTATTTAATCGCCGCATCGTTCACCGGTTCCTCCGCCGCCAGCTCGACCATTAGCCGCTCGGCGCGCCGCACAATGGTGCGCGCCAGATGCAGATGCGCCGCCGCCGGCTTCCCACCGGAAAGAACAAAAGATGTGAGCGGTGAAAGCTCGGCATTCATGGAATCGATCTCGCGCTCCAACCGTTCGACCTGCGCGTCCACGATGCGAAGGCGCCTTTCGTTGCGTTTTGTGGTTTCCGGCACCGAAAGATCGGCGCCCAGATCGAAAAGGTCGTTCTGGATACGCGCCAGCATGGCATCCATTTCACCATCCGTGTGCAGGCGCGCGAGACCGATGGCGGCGTTGGCTTCATCGATCGTGCCGTAGGCGGATATGCGTAACGCATATTTCGGCCCGCGCGTGCCGTCGCCCAGCGCGGTTTCGCCCTTGTCGCCGGTTTTGGTGTAGATGCGGTTGAGTATGACCATCCCCCAAGCTAACCCGCCGCACGGCCCAAAAAAAGTTGAGAAACGGCGGCTCCTCGCCGAGACTTGCGGGGTATGCACGCACGGCTATATTCCGGCCCGCGAGAAGGAAGCATCCATGCCTGTCGAAGTGCCTGAAACTATTGAGGTCGATAACACCCGCGCGGCCTGCGACGGCGGGGACGGCGCGCTCGGCCATCCCAAGGTCTATCTCGAAATGGGCGATGAGACCTTCGTCGAATGTCCCTATTGCGACCGTCGCTTCGTGCTGCGCGCCGGAGCACACGCGCATTGAACGCCGGCGCTCCCGCTAAACCGAAACCCCTGAAAAAGGGCGATCATCTCTACCTGATCGACGGTTCGGGCTATCTGTTCCGTGCCTATCATGCGCTGCCGCCGCTTAGCCGCAAATCCGACGGGTTGCCGACCAATGCGGTCTCCGGTTACTGCAACATGCTGTGGAAGCTGCTGGAGGACATGAAGGACGGCGACAGGCCGACGCATCTGGCCGTGATCTTCGATGCGGGCAAAATCACTTTCCGCAACGCGATCTATCCGCAATATAAGGCGCACCGGCCCGATCCGCCGGACGATCTGATTCCGCAATTTCCGCTGGTGCGCGATGCAACGCGCGCCTTCGGGGTCTCCTGCGTCGAGGAGGCGGGATACGAAGCCGATGATCTGATCGCCACCTATGCGCGGCTGGCGCAGAAGAAAGGCGCACGCACCACCATCGTGTCGTCCGACAAGGATCTGATGCAACTCGTCGTCGATGGCGAGATTGAGTTGCTCGACACGATGAAGAACAAGCGCATCGGCTCGGCGGAAGTGATGGAGCGTTTCGGCGTGCCGCCCGCCAAGGTTGTAGAAGTTCAGGCGCTCGCCGGCGATTCCACCGACAATGTGCCCGGTGTGCGCGGCATCGGCGTGAAGACCGCCGCCGAGCTGATAAACCAGTATGGCGATCTGGAAACATTGCTGAAGCGGGCCGGCGAAATCAAGCAACCCAAGCGCCGCGAAACCCTGATCGAGAATACCGAAAACGCGCGCATCTCGCTGAAGCTCGTCACGCTGGATGCCAATGTGCCGCTGAAAGAATCGCTGGATGGTTTCGCGGCGCGCGAGCCCGATCCAACCGCCCTGATCGCCTTTCTGAAAGTGATGGAATTAAACACGCTGACGCGCCGGGCCGCCTCGCATTACGGCATCGACGATCCCGATGCGATCGCCGCCGCCGACGATCCCTCGCAGCGCGCGTTACCGGCCCACGGCGAAGACGCGCCCGTGAAGCCGCCGCCGATTGCGTCTGACAAGGCCGTAGTGCTCAAGGGTGGCGCCCCGGGCGCGGTGATGGATCGCGCTGATTTGCTGCGCGCCATCGATCACAACAAATACGAAACGGTCGCGACATTGGCGCGGCTCGATCATTGGATCGCACGCGCATATGAAGAAGGCCGTGTCTGCGTTGACACGGAAACGACCTCGCTCGATGCAATGCAGGCCGGGCTTTGCGGCGTCAGTCTCGCCGTCGCGCCGGGCGAAGCCTGTTACATTCCCTGCGGTCATCGCGCCGCTGACGGCCTCGATCTGGGCGGTGACAAAGGCAAGATCGACCAGCTTCCCGAAGACCAGGTGTTGGCGCGCCTCAAGCCGCTTCTGGAAGATGACAGCATCCTCAAGATCGCGCAGAATTTGAAATATGATTTTCTGATCTTCGCCCAACGCGGCATCCGCGTAGCGCCGTTCGACGACACGATGCTGATCTCCTATGTGCTGGATTCGGTCCTGCACGGCCATGGCATGGACGAACTGTCGGAACTGCATCTCAGCCACAAACCCATCGCGTTCAGCGAGGTTGCGGGCAAAGGCAAGGACAAGACCACCTTCGATTGCGTGCCCGTGAAAGAGGCGACGCGCTATTCCGCCGAAGACGCGGACGTGACGTTCCGCCTGCATGCGCTGTTCAGGCCGCGGTTGGCGGCCGAAGGCAAGATCACGGTCTATGAGACGCTGGAGCGGCCGCTCGTTCCAGTACTAGCCGATATGGAACGGGCTGGAATCACGATCGATCCGGATTTCTTGCGCAAACTCTCCAACGATTTCGCCAAGGCGCAGGTCAAGCTGGAAACCGACATTCACAAACGGGCCGGCGGCGAATTCAATATCGGTTCGCCCAAGCAATTGGGCGAGTTGCTCTATGACCGCATGAAATTGCAGGGCGGCCGCAAGACCAAGACTGGCGCATGGTCCACCGATGTCGATGCGCTGGAAGAACTGGCGGCGCAGGGTCACGACATCGCCAAGAAGGTTCTGGACTGGCGGCAATTGGCGAAGCTGCGCGGCACCTATACCGACGCCCTGCCGACCTACATCAATCCAAAAACCGGCCGCGTTCACACCTCTTATGCGATGGCATCCACGTCAACGGGCCGCCTCGCCTCGACCGATCCCAATCTGCAAAACATCCCGATCCGCACGGAGGAAGGCCGCCGCATCCGCGCCGCGTTCATCGCACCCAAGGGCTTTAAGCTTATCAGCGCCGATTACAGCCAGATCGAGCTGCGCCTGCTGGCGCATATCGCGGATATTCCGGCACTCAAGAAAGCCTTTGCCGAAGGCCTCGACATTCACGCCATGACGGCCTCGGAGATCTTCGGCGTGCCGGTGAAGGACATGCCGCGCGACATCCGCAGCCGCGCCAAAGCGATCAATTTCGGCATCGTCTATGGCATTTCCGCTTTCGGCCTCGCCAACCAGCTCGGCATTCCGCGCGGCGAAGCCGACGACTACATCAAGAAATACTTCCAACGCTTTCCTGGCATCCGCGACTATATGGAACGCACCAAGCAATTCGCGCGCGACAGGGGCTATGTCGAAACCCTGTTCGGCCGGCGCGTACACATCCGCGAGATCAATTCGAAGGTTCCGGGCTTTCGCGGCGGCGCCGAGCGTGCGGCGATCAATGCGCCGATTCAAGGTTCGGCGGCCGACATTATCCGCCGCGCCATGATTCGCGTGCCGGACGCGCTGGCGGCGAAGAAGCTCAATACCAGGATGCTGTTGCAGGTGCATGACGAACTGATCTTCGAAGCGCCGGACAAGGAAGTGGACGCCGCAATCACGGTCGCGCGCGCCGTGATGGAGAATGCGGCGCTACCCGCGCTCGAACTTTCCGTTCCGCTGGAAGTGGATGCCCGCGCCGCCCTGAATTGGGACGAAGCTCACTAAAAGATAGCGGCTAAGCCGCGATCGACTTCAATCCGGTCTCGGCCGTAATACCGGCCTTTTTCAGCGTGCCGAGCAATTCGCTCGTCGCGGCATCGGCATTCGGCGGTGTCCCGTCTTTCGCAAGATGCGCCACATAGTCCGTCATGAAACCGGGCTCGCCAAGATGCGGCAGAATGAGTGCGCGCGCCTTCGCCGATAAACGGCCTTCCGTGAAGACACCGCCCGTCGTCAGCCTCAAAATCGTGATCGCTTTTTCGACATGCCCGACCGGCTTTGCCTCCAGCGTATCCAGCAATTTCGCGCGGGTTTCTATCTCGCTGGTGGTCTTATCCAGCGCATCGCAGATCTCTTGGCGCTGCAAGTCCTGAAATCCCGCACGGCGTACACGGGCCTGCAATTCGGCCAGGCGCTGCAACCGTTGGATCACGGGCGTTTTGGCGAACAGGAAGGCCTGCTCGAAGGCGGGTGAGGCGATGATCGGCGTGATGAAAGCCGCAAGCTCGCGCTTGTTCTCCGCGCCGATGATGTTTTCCTCGACCAGCAGGAGCCGTTCAATCTTGCCGTCCGGCGTTTCAGTTTCGCGCAGATGCTCGCCAATGGCCTCGTTGGTCACAAGCCGCTTGGAGCGCAGGGTGAAGGCGGCGATCAGATCTTCATTGCTCAGATATTTTCCCTGACCCAGTACCAGCTTGTTGGCGATGCGGCGTAGCGTTTTCAATTCATCGACCAAAGAATCTGGACAAAGCCGCTTGACGCTTTTGAGTTCGGCGAGGATGCGGTTGGCAACGGCCGTGCGCGATTCCGGCAGATCGCCCATGGCGAAATGTTGCGTGACAGTGGCCACGCCCAAGCGTGTGCCATCAATCTGCTGACCGAGGAACAGATGCACCAGCACGAAAAGCGTGGCGCCCAGATTTTCGGTACCTCCGATCAGCTCATGCAGTGCTGCCGAACCGTGCAGAATTTCGGCGCCGATGGAATCAACGGCCGCGAGCAATAATTTCAACGCTTCGGTCCCGTCTTCGGCTTCTTTCAAAATGGTGAGGAGCCGGATCAGTTTCTCGTCCCAACCCTTGGCGGGTGCGAGATAGCGCGCGATCGCGCCGTTGAGCAGATAGGTCTTATCCGGTTGCACTAAAACACCGGCCGCCAGTTGGGCGAACTTTCCAGGCTCCGCTTTGGGGAAATAGTTTCGGTGTTCGTCGCGATAAACGCGCTGCGTCGCTTTGGTCGCAAGCTCGTTTAAGCTCTTGACGATCTGCTGTACCGGCGTGGTTGTGCTGGCGGCCTACGCCACCGCTATCTTCTGAATAGCGTGCTGATAGGCCGTGCCGGTCGCTTCCAACTTCTCCAGCGCGTCACCGCGATGCATCAATTCGGTCACGGTGAGCTTCTGGCGCGCCAGATATTCACCAAGCAGCCGCGCCATGGTGCTGCGGGCGTGGTAGGAATACAGATCGTCCGGCTTGAAGCAGGGTAGCGCATGCGGAACGTCCTCCGCTGCCACGTCCACTTTCACCTGATTGTGGCCGTCCTCGAAAATCTTCAGAGTCAGATAATCGCCGGTTTCGGAATTATAGGTCTCTTTGACGACCTTCACGCCGGTGGCCCTTTTCGTCGGCCATCAGCTGCTTCGCGATTTCCAGCGCGGACTCGCGGCGGCTGTTTACGTCGTGCAGCGTCCAGCCACCCTTCGCGCCGACGCGGCGGAAAATCTCGTAATGAACTTCCGACATGGCTGGCGCGAACCCGATTTCGACGCGGGCCCATTGTCGTGGAATCGCTTTAAGGGTGTGTTAAGCCTGCGCACCACCGGTCAGCGCGAGAATGGAAGGCTTCGGGCCGCACAGGAGACATGAAGGATCGGGGCGCACGCGCACGGTGCGAAAGCGGGCCGCCAGCGCCTCGTAGATGAGCAGCTTGCCGGCCAAGCTGTCGCCAATCCCGATAATTTCCTTCATCACTTCCAGCGCTTGCAAGGTCCCCATCACGCCGGCGGCAGCGCCCAGGATGCCCGTCTCCGAGCAGGACGGCGCCGTGCCCGGCGGCGGGCTTTCCGGAAATATGCAGCGATAACAAGGATATTCACCGCTCCGGTCATGCGCCTTGAAGGTCGCGAGCTGGCCGTCGAATTCCGTCACGGCGGCACTCACCAGCGTCTTCCGCGTGAAGAAACAGGCATCGTTGATAAGAAAGCGCGTCGCGAAATTGTCCGAGCCGTCCGCAACAATGTCGTAGCGGCCGATCAGATCGAGGGCATTTTCGGGCGTCAGCCGAACCGGATGCGGCACGACGGCAATTGCAGGATTGATAGCGCGGGCAGCGTCCGCCGCCGAATCCGTCTTGGGCCGGCCGATATCGGCGGTCTGGTGGGCGATCTGGCGCTGCAAATTGGAGAGCGAGACGGTGTCAAAATCGGTGATGCCGATAGTGCCCACCCCGGCAGCGGCCAGATAAAGGATCACTGGACTTCCGAGTCCACCTGCCCCCACAAGCAGCACCCGGGCGGCCTTTAACCGCGCCTGGCCCACGCCGCCCACTTCGCGCAATACGATGTGGCGGGCGTAACGCTCCAGTTCGTCGTCGGAAAGGCTCATGGTTCCTAGGGTTTAGCCCGCTCTCGCACCTGGGCAAAGCGCGCCGCGCCTGATCGCGAAAGGCGTCCGCGCGCGGCAATTGGTCTTTAGCATAAGCCACGGCTTGGCTTGCCTTTTTTGCCCGGAGCTTTAGTTGGTTTGCCGGGAGACGGCGGCAAAGCCTAATCTCTTTCGGCATAAAGATCGGCCGCTGCCAGCCCTTAATGGGCGGCCGGCAGACAGTCTGACGGGAGCAATCATGTCTCAGGACGCGCACAAAAGCGCCTTCGGACTCGAAGCACAGGGTTTTCGCAATTTGAAAGCCGTGAACTGGAATCTGAATGTTCCGGAGCTGCACGAGGAATCGATCCGCCGTGGCGAAGGTCATGTTGCGAAGAACGGCCCATTCGTCGTTCTGACCGGCCAGCACACCGGCCGCTCAGCCACCGACAAATTCGTGGTCCGCGATGCCGCCAGCGAAAATCAGGTCTGGTGGGACAACAACAAGCCGATGACGCTGGCGCATTTCGACGCGCTCTATGCTGACATGATGAAATTCGCGGAAGGCCGCGAGCTGTTCGCCAAGGATCTGTTCGGCGGCGCCGATCTCAGCCACCGTTTGCCGGTGCGCATCGTCACCGAATATGCATGGCACTCGCTTTTCGTACATCAGCTTCTCATCCGCCCGACGGCAGATCAGCTGAAGGGCTTCGTACCGGAATTCACGATCATCGATCTGCCAAACTTCGAGGCCGATCCGGCGAAGCATGGCTGTGCGACCAAGACTGTGATCGCGGTCAACTTCACGAAGAAGATGATCCTGATCGGCGGCACTTCCTATGCCGGCGAGATGAAGAAATCCGTCTTTACGATCATGAATTATCTGCTGCCGCCCAAGCGTGTGATGTCGATGCATTGCTCGGCCAATGTCGGCAAGGATGGCAACGCCGCGATCTTCTTCGGTCTCTCCGGCACCGGCAAAACGACGCTATCGGCGGACGCCACGCGCACGCTAATCGGCGATGATGAGCATGGCTGGAGCGAGCATGGCGTCTTCAATATCGAAGGCGGCTGCTATGCAAAGGTCATCAAGCTTTCCAAGGAAGCGGAACCGGAAATCTATTCGACCACGCAGCGCTTCGGTACCGTGCTCGAAAACGTCATGATGGACATGAAGACGCGCGAGCTTGACCTCGACAGCGCGCACTACGCGGAAAACACCCGTGCCGCCTATCCGATCGATTTCATCCCGAATGCGAGTGAGACAGGACGCGCCGGACATCCCAAGAACGTCATCATGCTGACGGCCGATGCCTTCGGCGTTCTGCCGCCGATTTCGCGGCTGACGCCGAGCCAGGCGATGTATCACTTCCTTTCCGGCTTCACCGCAAAAGTGGCGGGCACCGAAAAGGGATTGGGCAAAGAACCGCAACCGACATTCTCAACCTGCTTTGGAGCGCCCTTCATGCCGCGCCATCCTACCGAATACGGCAATTTGCTGCGTGACCTCATCGCCCAGCACGGGTCCGATTGCTGGCTGGTCAACACCGGATGGACCGGCGGTGCCTTTGGCACCGGCTCGCGCATGCCGATCAAGGCAACGCGCGCGCTTCTGGCGGCGGCGCTCGACGGCTCGCTCGCCAATGTCGAAATGCGCATCGATTCGCACTTCAAATTCCGCGTACCCGTCGCCGTGCCGGGCGTGGATCCAAAGATTCTCAACCCGCGCGACACATGGGCCGACAAACCCGCCTACGACGCGCAGGCGAGAAAGTTGGTCTCGATGTTCCGCGAGAATTTCAAGAAATTCGAAGCCCATGTCGGCAAGGACGTTCTGGAAGCAGCGCCGATGCTGGCCGAGGCGGCGGAGTAATCACCACCATTCAGAATATGAAAAAGTTCGGGATGCTTTCGCGGGCTTTTTCGCTTCAGACTTTCCGATAAACCCACACGCGAGCGGGCGGCAGGTTCATCAGCACCAGGGCGGCGCGTTTGACGGTTGTGCCAACGGGCGCCGGGATCGGCGGCTTGGTGCCGTAGGAAAATTGCACATAGGGCGCACCGGGTTTTAGTTTGACGAGCGCTCCCTCTATCAGCGCGCGGCGCCGTTCCACTGGGTGGTTGAGCAATGGCAGGCCGGACACGATGGCGGCGAACGCCTCACCATTACCGTTGCCGAGCGTTTTCTTCAGATCGAACGCATCGCCGCGCACCACATGCACTTTGGGAAATCGCTGGGCCACAAGCTTGGCAAAATCGGCGTCATATTCGATCGCCGTAATGCGTTCCGGCGCAACGCCGCGATCAATCAATGCTTCCGTCACCACGCCGGTGCCGGGTCCCAACTCCAGAACCGGGCCGGGGATCGACGGATCGATCTGCTGCGCGATCGCCTTGGCGAGCGCCGGGCTGGAAGGAGCAATGGCCCCCACATTCTTGGGGCGGGCCAGAAGACCGCGCAGGAAATGCAGATGTTCGGACGCGGCATTCGTGGCCATGCGATTTCCTATCAAAATTCGCGTTGCTTTGCAGCTATGGATATTCAGCGATTGACCGGCATCCCCGTGCACCCGACCTTACAGGAACGCAGAAACCGTGTGAAAGGGACCGCAATGAGCGTCACGAACAGCGACCGCGTCAACGAATTTCGCGCTCTTCATGCGCCGGGGCAACTCCTGGTGCTGCCCAATGCCTGGGACGCCGCGAGCGCCAGAATCGCGCAAGAGGCCGGAGCCAAGGCCATCGCCACATCCAGCGCGGCGGTTGCCTGGTGCCACGGCTATCCGGATCACGAGGGGCTGCCTCCCGGGATCGTGATGAAGGCCGCCAAAGAAATCCTGCGCGTGGTGAAGGTCCCCATGACGGTGGACAGTGAAGCTGGTTATTCATCCGATCCGGCGAAAGTCGCGACTCATGTGATGGCACTGGTAGAATTGGGCGCGGCCGGCATCAATCTGGAAGACGGAACCGAGCCGCCCGATTTGCTGGCCGCCAAGATCAGGGCGATCAAGCAGGCCGCGCGCGCTAAAAACTTGGATGTCTTTATCAACGCGCGCACCGATGTGTATCTCGCCAATCTCGTTCCGGACGGCGACAAGCTTGCCGAACTGATCCGGCGCGGGAAACTTTATCGCGACGCCGGCGCGGACGGATTCTTCGCACCGGCGCTGAACGATCTTGCGAGCATTCGCGAGGTGGTGAAAGCAATCGATCTGCCGCTCAACATTTTGGCGATGCGCGCGACGCCGGCGATTGCCGATCTGAAAGCAGCCGGCGTGCGCCGCGTGAGTGCCGGTGCCGGAATCGGGCGTGCCGCTTATGGCGCGGCTGTGCGCGCGACGAAGATGCTTCTGAATGAAGGAAAATACGGCGCGATCTTTTCCTCGAGCGGCGATTGCCCGGAGTTCAACCCGCTCTTCGCGCAATCTTGACGGCAGACATCCGCCGGCGGAACATCGCCGACTACGGGGGGACACGATGAAATACGCGATGCTCGCCATTTGCGGCTTTCTGGCGCTGGCCACGCAGGCCGCCCAAGGTTTCGGTACCGTGCGCGGCGCGGGACAGGATGCCGAGCATGAGCGCATCACGCGCCACGCGCTGGCCTGCGGCTTGATCGACGACGGCAATTGCTTCCAGAAGAAGATGCTGAAGGAGCTGGCCGGCGACGACGACAATTTCGGCGCCATCGGCATTCCCGACCGCGGCGATCTGGTCACGGCGAACAAGGCCCATTGCGACAGCGGCGACTATCTCGACCAGCCGGATTATCCGCACGCCAAGGACGATGCGCGCGCCGCGCTCGAACGCTGCCGGGCCTGGATGGTGGAGAAGCTCCAGGCGGCGGTGAGCGATGCGGGCGAACTCATCGGTTCCAGCGGCCGCTTGCGCGACAGCCAGATGGCCATGCCGTGCCTCTTCGTCGGCCAGGTCAGAGGCCACGCCAAATGCAATGTTATCGAGGATCTGGGGATCCTACTGCATGCCTCGCAGGATTTCTATTCGCACAGCAATTGGGTGGACGTGGCGGATTCGTCCCAGCCCATCGGCCCGGAAAATCCGCCGGGCCTGGGCCAAAAGAACCGCGCGCCCTGGCTCGACCTGCGCAACGACAACCCAGCGTTTCCGGATGGACTGATCACCGGCTGTTTCGAGAAGCCGCCGGAGAAGAACCATTGCAATTACGGCCCCGGCAACTCATTGCATCGCGTGAAACATGCGGTGGTGAACAAGGACACCGGCACCATCGATCCGCTGTTGGGTGCCGGCACGACAGCGCGCGGCAGACATGACGACAATTTCGCCCATGCGGTGGACGCCGCCATCGACGACACCAAGGACAAATGGCAGACCTTCAAGGAATTGCTGGCGCGGACCTATGGCCCGAAGACCGGCGCGCTGATGGCGTGCGCCGTCAGCCATGACGATCCGATGGCGGATTGCCGGTAGAAGGCGGAACGAGACTTACGCCTCGCCCTTCCAGAACTCTTTCACCTTGACGAAGAAGCCTTCGGATTCCGGCTGTGAGCCCGGCACCGCTTCTTCCTCGAACTGCTTGAGAAGTTCTTTTTGCTTCTTGCTGAGCTTGACCGGCGTCTCAACCGTCAATTCGACATAGAGATCGCCGCTCATGCTGCCACCGCGCAGGACCGGCATGCCTTTGCCGCGCAGGCGGAACTGACGGCCCGATTGCATGCCTTCGGGAATTGCGACTTTCGCACGCCCGCCGTCCAGCGTCGGCACTTCGATGTTGCCGCCGAGCGACGCGGTGACGAACGATACCGGCGCACGGCAATACAGATCGTGTCCGTCGCGCTGAAAAATCTGATGGGGAGCCAGCGCGATGAAGATGTAAAGATCGCCCGGTGGCCCGCCATTCATGCCGCCCTGACCTTCGCCGGAAAGACGGATGCGCGTGCCCTCTTCGACGCCGGCAGGAATATCCACCGTCAAGGTACGCTCCTTCTGCACCTGACCCGCGCCCTTACAAGTTTTGCAGGGGTTTTTGATGATGCGTCCATTGCCGCGGCATGATGGGCACGTCCGCTCGATGGTGAAGAAGCCCTGCTGCGCGCGCACCTTGCCGATGCCGGAACAGGTGGGGCATTGCTCGGCTTTGTGGCCAGCTTCCGCGCCGGTGCCGCCGCAGACTTCGCAAGCGACGGCGGTGGGTACCTTGATCTGCGCCTGACGGCCCTTGAAGGCTTCTTCGAGGGAGATTTCCAGGTTGAAGCGCAGATCCTGTCCGCGGTTCTGGCGTCGTGCCTTGCGGCCGCCGGTGAACTCGCCGAACAGATCGTCGAATATATCGGTGAAGGAGGATGCGAAGTCGAATGGATTGCCGCCCCGCGCATTGCCCATGCCCTGCTCGAAAGCGGCATGGCCGAAACGATCATAGGCGGCGCGCTTCTGATCGTCTTTCAGAACTTCATAGGCTTCGCTGACTTCCTTGAAGCGGACTTCGGCGTGATCGTCGCCGTGATTGCGGTCCGGGTGATGTTCCTTGGCCGCCTTGCGATAGGCGCCCTTGATGACCTCGACCGTCGCCGTGCGCTCGACCCCCAGAATTTCGTAATAATCCCGCTTGCTCATGCCAAAGACGCAATCACCTTGAAACAGCGGCCCGCTTCTCCCCATCGGGGAAAAGCGAGCCGTCCGTCATTGCCCGTTCCTATGCATTGCTCCGCGCGCCCCCCGCAAAGTTGCGGCTTACGCCGCGCCCTTCTTGTCTTCGTCAACTTCTGAGAACTCCGCGTCGACGACGTTCTCGTCCGGCTTGGGGCCCGCGCCGTCTGCTGCCGCATCGGCGGCAGCGTCGCCGGCTTGTTGCGCCTTGTACATCGCCTCACCCAGCTTCATCGATGCTTTCGCCAGCGCTTCCGTCTTGGTCTTGATGTCTTCGGAATCGTCGGTCTTCAGCGCTTCCTTGAGCGCAGCGATGGCGTTCTCGATTTCTGTGCGGTCGGCCGCCTCGATCTTCGAGCCGTGTTCGCTCAAAGCCTTCTCGGTCGAATGCACAAGCGAGTCGCCATGGTTCTTGGCTTCCGCCGCTTCCTTGCGCTTCTTGTCGTCCGCCGCGTGGGCTTCGGCTTCCTTCACCATCTTGTTGATGTCGGCTTCCGAAAGGCCACCGCTCGCCTGAATGCGGATCTGCTGTTCCTTGTTGGTCGCCTTGTCCTTCGCGGTCACGTTGACGATGCCGTTGGCGTCGATGTCGAACGTGACTTCGACCTGGGGCACACCGCGCGGTGCGGGCGGCAATCCCACCAGATCGAACTGGCCGAGCATCTTGTTGTCCGCCGCCATCTCGCGCTCGCCCTGGAAGACACGGATGGTCACGGCCGTCTGATTATCTTCGGCAGTCGAGAACACTTGGCTCTTCTTGGTCGGGATCGTGGTGTTGCGTTCGATGAGACGCGTGAACACGCCTCCCAGCGTCTCGATGCCAAGCGAAAGCGGCGTGACGTCGAGAAGGAGCACATCCTTCACTTCGCCCTTGAGAACACCGGCCTGGATCGCGGCGCCGAGCGCCACGACTTCATCCGGGTTGACGCCCTTGTGCGGCTCCTTGCCGAACAATTGTTTTACAACGTCCTGAACCTTGGGCATGCGCGTCATGCCGCCGACGAGAATGACTTCGTCGATCTGGTTGGCGGAGACACCCGCATCCTTCAACGCCTGCTTCACCGGCGCGATGGTCTTCTGAATCAGATCATCAACAAGCGCTTCGAGCTTGGCGCGCGTGATCTTCATCGTCAGATGCTTGGGGCCCGAAGCGTCCGCCGTGATGAAGGGCAGGTTCACTTCGGTCTGCATCGCGCTCGACAATTCGATCTTCGCTTTTTCGGCCGCTTCCTTCAGACGCTGAAGGGCGAGGCGATCCTTGCGCAAATCGATGCCGGATTCCTTCTTGAATTCATCAGCAAGATAACCGACCAGACGCTGGTCGAAATCCTCGCCGCCGAGGAAAGTGTCGCCATTGGTGGACTTCACCTCAAACACGCCGTCGCCGATTTCCAGAACGGAAACGTCGAAGGTGCCGCCGCCGAGGTCATAGACCGCGATGGTGCCGGAGCCCTTCTTGTCCATGCCGTAAGCGAGCGCGGCCGCCGTCGGCTCGTTGATGATGCGCAACACTTCGAGGCCCGCGATCTTGCCGGCGTCTTTGGTCGCCTGGCGTTGGGCGTCGTTGAAGTAAGCCGGAACCGTGATCACCGCCTGAGTGACTTTTTCACCCAGATGCGCCTCGGCGGTTTCCTTCATTTTCTGCAGGATGAAACCCGAGATTTCGCTTGGCGAGAATTTCTTGTTCTCACGGCCCTGCACCCACGCGTCGCCATTGTCGGCCTTGACGATCTTGTAGGGCACCATGTCGATGTCCTTCTTCGTCATCGGATCGTCGAAGCGGCGACCAATCAGCCGCTTGATCGCGAAATAGGTGAATTCGGGATTGGTGACGGCCTGCCGCTTGGCGGCCTGCCCGACCAGACGTTCGCTGTCCGCGCTGAAGGCAACGATCGAGGGCGTGGTGCGCCCGCCTTCCGAATTTTCGATAACTTTGGGGGTGGAACCCTCCATGACCGCGACGCAGGAATTGGTCGTGCCGAGGTCGATGCCGATTACTTTTGCCATTTCTGTTGTCCTTCCATTGGGCGGCGGGTTCCTGGCCTCTTACGCGAGCGCCTTCCGGCCCGTCCCCATTGATATCATTGGCAAAACCGGCGGCGGACGTAAGTCCTGCCGGTCTCAAGGGGTATATAGGGGCGGGGTGCCATGCCTGCAAGACATCGTGAACCTGCCAAGCCGTAGAGTTTTCAAAGACTTCCTCGTCATCGTGCACCCGGCGCGCCTTGACGCCTCCCGCCAACTGCCTGTCTGATTTCGCACATGCAGCAGGAGACGCTCCAAGGGACGGATGACGACACCCGCGAAACGCCGGCAGACGTTCCGCCCGCGCGTCCGGGCCGAGATACGCCCTACGCCAATTACGCACTCGGCGCCGCCTATGACGAGATGTTCGTACGCGACGGAACGGTGCGCGCGCATTATGCAGGGCTTGATACGCGGCTGAAAACCCTGGCGCCGGAAGAACTGACGCGCCGCCAGCAGGCCTGCGAGCAATCTTTCCTCTATCAGGGCATCACTTTCACAGTTTACACCGATGCGCAGGCGACCGAGCGGATCATTCCGACGGACCTTCTGCCGCGCATCGTCACGGCAGCCGAATGGGAGCGTGTGGAAGCAGGTCTTAAGCAGCGCATCACCGCGCTCAATCTCTTCCTGCGCGACATCTATTCCGACGGGCTTGTGTTGAAGGACGGCGTGGTACCCCGCGGAATGATTCTTGGCTCCAAGCATTACCGGCGCGAGATGCGCGGCGTGCAGGTGCCGCACGGCGCCTATGTGAATGTCTGCGGCACCGATCTGGTGCGCCGCGAGGACGGCGCTTTCGTCGTGCTCGAAGACAATCTGCGCGTGCCCTCCGGCGTCTCCTACATGCTGGCGAACCGCGATGTGGTGCGCCGCGCGTTTCCCAACGTGTTTCGTTCGGCGCGCGTGAAATCGATCGAGCACTATCCGCAGGAACTTCTCACGACCCTGAAATCGCTGGCGCCGTTCCACGAAGATGTTTCCATTGCCGTTTTGACGCCGGGCGTTTTCAACTCGGCGTTCTTCGAGCACGCCTTCCTCGCGCGTCAGATGGGCGTGGAGCTGGTGGAAGGGCGCGATCTTCTGGTCAACGACAATGTCGTCTATGCACGCACCACCAGCGGGTTGAAACGCATCGATGTGATCTATCGCCGGGTCGATGACGATTTTGTCGATCCGCTGATCTTCCGTGAAGATTCTTCACTCGGCGTGCCCGGCCTGTTCAACGCCTATCGCGCTGGCAATGTGGTGATCGCCAATGCGCTCGGCACCGGTGTCGCGGACGACAAGGCCGTCTATGCCTATGTGCCCAAGCTTATCCGCTATTATCTCTCGGAGGAGCCGATCCTCGAAAACGTAGAAACTTATCTCTGCCGTGAGGAAAAATCGCTCTCTCATGTCCTGGCCAATCTCGACAAGCTTGTGGTCAAGGCGGTGGGCGAAAGCGGCGGCTACGGCATGCTGGTCGGGCCACACGCGTCACAAAAGGAACGCGATGCCTTCGCGCAAAAACTGAAGGCTGATCCGGAAAATTATATCGCCCAGCCCACTATTCAGCTTTCCACCGCGCCAACCTTTGTGGATGGCGGCGTGGAAGCGCGCCATGTCGATCTCAGACCCTTCATCCTGACGGCGGAAGAAACGCGCATCGTGCCGGGTGGCCTCACGCGCGTGGCGCTTAAGAAAGGAAGCCTTGTCGTCAATTCGAGCCAGGGCGGCGGATCAAAAGATACCTGGGTGTTGAGCCAATAATGCTGAGCCGGGTCGCCGACAGCCTCTACTGGATGGCGCGCTACGTCGAGCGCGCCGAGCACACGACGCGCTTGCTCGCCGTCAAACTCGAATCCATGATCGAACAATCGCCGGAAGATGCCGACGCTTCCTGGACGCGGTTGCTCGCTGCACTCTCCGGCGAAGAGCATCTCGAAACGACACCGGACGCCTTCACCTTCACCAAGACGCTGGCATTTGACCGCGCCAATCCCTCTTCGCTGGTCTCTTCGCTGCGCGCCGCGCGCGACAATGCGCGGCAGATCCGCGAGCAGCTCTCCACCGAGGTATGGGAACATCTCAACCGGCTTTATCTGCGCACGCAGAGCGCCACTATCGACGCAATCTGGGTGCATCAACCGGCGCTGTTCTTTCGCGATATTCTGGAAGATCTGTTCACACTTGGCGGCGTCACTTACACCACCTTGCGCCACGGCGAAGGCTGGCACTTTCTGGAGCTTGGCCGCGCTATCGAGCGTGCGCAGCAAGTCAGCCGCCTGCTCGATATTCATTTCGGCGTTGTGGCACCCGGCTATGCCGCACCCCCGCCGCCGCCCAAATATTTCGACTGGCTCGTGCTTCTGAAATTCTGCAGCGCCTTTGAGCCTTACTGCAAGGAATACACGGCCGCGATCCAGCCCGAAAAGATTGCGGAGTTTTTGCTCTTCGACGCCGAGTTTCCGCATTCGGTGCGCTTTTCCGTGGACCGTATCGTGGAAGCGCTGGGCGCGGTCGCGCCGGGTGCGCCGCCGTCGCGCCGCGTGGCCTGCGGCCGCCTTGCCGGACGGCTGAAAGCGGCCGTCGATTTCGGACAGATCGACGAGTTGACCGGCGGCTCCATCGACACATTCCTCGTCAACATTTCGCGCCAATGCGAGCAAATCCACAGCGCGGTGTTCGCGGCGTATATCGCTTATGACGCGGAGACGGTTCTCTGATGTATTACTCGATCCGCCACGTCACACGCTTTCGCTACGACGCTCCGGTGCGCGAGAGCGTCATGGAATTGCGCATGCAGCCGCGCTCGGAAGGGCCGCAGGCGCTGCGCTCGTTCCAGATCGCCACCAACCCGCGTGCGCAGCTTTATGCCTATACCGATCACCTCGGCAACGCCGTCTATCATTTCAATGTGCTGCGCCAGCACGAGGAATTGCGCGTCGAGACTCAGTCGGTTGTGGAGATGAGCGCATTTCCGGCTCTGCCCAAAGCGGCCGACCCGCTGGAATGGGACCGTTACAACGCGCTCAATCTGCGGCCCGATCATTACGATCTGCTGGAGCCATCCAAGTTCGCGCAAATGACGGATGTGCTGCACGCCTTCATGAACGCGAAGGGCATCGCGCAGCCGATTGGCGATCCGCTGACAGCGCTCAAGAATCTGAACACGACGATTCACGATTCTTTCGAATACCAGTCCGGTGTGACCGACGCCTATTCACCGATTGACGAAACGCTCAGTCAAGGACGCGGCGTCTGTCAGGATTTCGCGCATATCATGATCGCGGCGGCGCGCAGTTGGGGCGTTCCCGCGCGGTACGTCTCGGGCTATCTGCATCACAGCCGCAAAGGGCGCGACCGCTCCGACGACGATGCCACCCATGCCTGGATCGAAGCGTGGCTGCCGACAATGGGGTGGATCGGCTTTGATCCGACCAACGATATTCTGGCGGGCGACCGTCACATCCGCGTGGCAGTCGGGCGCGACTATGCCGATGTACCGCCAACGCGCGGCACCTATAAGGGCGACGCGGATTCGGAACTTGCGATCTCAGTGTCCGTGCAACCGACGCAGGCGCCGGTGCGTCACGAAGAATTCCTGCGCGTGGCGCGGCCGATCAAGCCGGCCACCGAAAAAACCACCAAGGCCGAGCAGTTCTATCACCAGCAACAACAGCAGCAGTGATTATAGCGCGGCGATGATCGCCGAATTGTAGATTTCGCTCATCTTGGCGCCGAGCGGCGCGATCTGCACCGGCTTTTCGAGCCCCACCAAGAGCGGTCCCAAAACGCTGACACCGCCCATCTGCGACAGAAGCTTGGTCGAGATCGACGCGGAATGGATTGCCGGCATGATGAGCACATTCGCCGTATCGGTGAGGCGCGCGAAGGGATAGAGCGCGAGCTTATCGCGATCCAGCGCCACATCGGCAGCAAGTTCGCCGTCATATTCGAAATCGACGCCGCGCCGGTCGAGCATATGCACCGCTTCCACGATGCGCTCGCTGCGTTCGCTGCGCGGAAAACCGAAAGTGGACGAGGCGAGGAGCGCCACGCGCGGTGTGAAGCCGAAACTCTTTGCCACTCGCGCGGCCTGCACAGCGATGTCTGCCAGCTCTTCGCTGGTCGGCATTTCATGTACCGATGTATCCGCCACGAACACAACGCGGCCCTTGGTGAAGATGAGATTGATTCCCACGGGACGCTCGCCGCGCGGTGAGTCCAGCACCATACGCACATCGGTGAGCGCGGACTGATAGGCGCGCGTAACGCCCGTCACCATCGCGTCGGCATCGCCCGCCGCCAGCATCGAGGCGCCGAAGATATTGCGGTCGTTCGTCACCATACGTACGCAATCGCGATAGAGCAGGCCGCGGCGCTGCATGCGTTTATAGAGCGCCTCGATATAGGGCGCTGCGTCTTGCGCCGAATGCGGCGTGCGGATTTCGAAACTGTGCTCATCCATCCCCGCGCGGCGAACGCCGGCTTTAATGACATCCTCGCGACCGATCAGAAGCGCCTTGCCAAGCCCGCCGTTCTGGAACGAGGCGGCGGCGCGGATCACCGATTCCTCTTCGCCTTCCGCGAACACAACGCGCTTGGGATTGGCGCGCACGCTGGCGGTGATGTTCTGAAACAGCAGCGCCGAAGGATCGAGCCGTGCAGTGAGCTGAAGGTGGTACGTATTGATATCTTTCAAAGCGCGGCGCGCGACGCCGGTCTTGATCGCAGCTTCTGCGACGGCGGAAGACACACGGCCGATCAGGCGCGGATCGAACGGCACCGGAATAATGTAATCGGGCCCATAGACGGGGCGTTGGCCGCGATAGGCCATCGCCACTTCGTCGGGCACATCCTCACGCGCCAACTCGGCGAGCGCGCGGGCGGCGGCGATCTTCATTTCTTCATTGATGGTCGTCGCGCGCACATCCAGCGCGCCACGGAAGATGTAGGGGAAGCCCAAGACATTGTTGACCTGGTTGGGATAATCGCTGCGCCCGGTCGCCACGATGGCGTCGGGCCGTACGGCCTTCACATCTTCCGGCGTGATTTCGGGATCGGGATTGGCCATGGCGAAGATGATCGGTGCCTTGCGCATCGACATCACCATGTCCTGCGTCATAGCGCCCTTGACCGACAGGCCGAGGAATACGTCGCTGTCCTTCACCGCGTCTTCCAGGCTGCGCGCTTTTGTTTCGACCGCATGTGCGCTCTTCCACTGATTCATGCCGTTGGTGCGGCCGCGATAGACCACGCCCTTAGAGTCGCAAAGAATCGCATTGGCGTTGGGAAGGCCCATTGCCTTCAGAAGTTCGAGGCAGGCGATGCCGGCCGCGCCCGCGCCGTTCACCACAACTTTGATGTCTTCGATATTGCGTCCGGTCAAATGCAGTGCGTTGATGATGCCCGCTGTGGAGATGATAGCGGTGCCGTGCTGGTCGTCATGGAACACCGGAATGTCCATCAACTCGCGTAGCTTCTCCTCGATCACGAAACAGTCCGGCGCCTTGATGTCTTCCAGATTGATGCCGCCGAAGCTCGGTCCCAGATAGCGCACCGCCGCGATGAAGGCGTCCACGTCCGATGTGTCCACCTCAAGATCGATGGCATCCACATCGGCGAAGCGCTTGAAGAGAACCGCCTTGCCTTCCATCACCGGCTTGGAGGCCAGTGCGCCCAGATCGCCGAGCCCCAGGATTGCCGTGCCGTTGGAAATCACGGCGACAAGATTGCCCTTTGCGGTGTAGTCGTAGGCCTTCTCCGGATCGGCCGCGATGGCGCGCACCGGCGCCGCAACGCCCGGCGAATAGGCGAGCGAAAGATCGCGCTGGGTCGCCATCGGCTTGGTGGGCGTGATCTCGATCTTCCCGGGCTTGCCCATTGTGTGGAAGGCAAGTGCTTCTTCATCGGTGAAAGAGGGGCGACTAAGGTCGGCCATGAATGTTCCTGACTGAAGCAATCCACAGAATATCTGCCTGTGGAGTGTGGCGTTTCAAGGACGCCGGCGCCGCGCCTCCTCGCGCGGCGCTCGGAAATGCTAGGGTCCGGCCATGAACGAGCATGTGGTTCCATCCCCCGACACCGAGGCAACGCCCATGATGGCGCAGTTCCTCGAGATCAAGGCGGCGCATGCGGAGTACCTACTGTTCTACCGTATGGGCGATTTCTACGAGCTGTTCTTCGACGATGCGGCAAAAGCGTCCGAAGCGCTCGATATCGCGCTGACCAAGCGGGGCAAGCATCAGGGCGACGACATCCCCATGTGCGGCGTGCCGGTCCACGCAGCTGAAGCCTATCTGGAGAAGCTGATCCGCAAGGGCTTTCGCGTGGCAGTCTGCGAGCAGATCGAGGACCCGGCGGAGGCCAAGAAGCGCGGCGCCAAATCGGTCGTGAAGCGCGAGGTGATACGCCTCGTGACGCCGGGTACCCTGACCGAAGATTCGCTGCTGGAGGCACGCTCCTCCAACGTGCTGGCGGCGATCGGCCGCGCCGGCGGCGATTTCGCCGTCGCCAGCGCCGATATGTCTGCCGGCGATTTTCGCGTGGGCCGCGTTGCGGCGTGCGACATCGCTGCCGAACTGGCGCGGCTTAATCCACGCGAAGTTCTGGCGCCGGATGGATTGCTGGCAGACGAATTGCTGGCGCTAGTGCTGAAGGGTCTAGGTCCGGCGCTGACGCCGTTGCCAGGCGTGAAATTTGATTCCGGAACGGGCGAGCGCGCATTGAAGGTGCTCTATCGCGTGATGGCATTGGATGCGTTCGGCACTTTTTCGCGCGCCGAATTATCGGCGGCCGGCGCGCTGGTCGGTTATCTGGAACTGACGCAGAAGGGGAAACTTCCGGCACTGAAGCCGCTGACCCAATGGGCCGAGCGCGCCTTCATGAGCATCGATGCGGCAACGCGGCGTAACCTCGAACTGACCGAGACTCTGACCGGCACGCGCAACGGCTCGTTGCTCGCCTGCATCGATCGCACGGTGACGGCGGCCGGCGCGCGCGAATTGGGCAATCGTCTGTCGTCGCCGCTGACGGATGTGAGTGCGATTGTGCAGCGCCAGGATGCGGTGGCTTTTTTTGCCGCCGACAGCGAACTTCGGCGCAAGCTGCGCGAGGATCTGCGCCGCGCACCCGATATTGCGCGTGCTTTGGCGCGATTGTCGGTCGGACGCGGTGGACCGCGCGATCTGGGCAATATCCGCGACGGCTTGAATGCCGCGCGGTCGTTGCGCGATCAGCTCGGCAAACTGAACGATCCGCTGAAGCCACCACTGGGCGAAATCGAATTCGCGCGAAACGATCTGATCGACGGCATCGCGGCGTCGAGCATCGCCAGCGACAGCCTGGAGCATCTGCTGGTGCCGGAACCGCCATTCCTGGCGCGCGATGGCGGCTTCATCCGCAACGGCGCACATGCGCCACTGGATGAAGTGCGCGGCCTGCGCGATGAATCGCGCCGCGTGATCGCCGCGCTGGAGACACGTTACAAAAGCGACAGCGGCGTCTCGCAGCTTCGTATCAAACACAATGGCGTGCTGGGCTACTTTATCGAAGTCACGCCGCAGCACGGCGACAAATTGCAGGAAGGCGAGAACCGCCAGCTCTTCCGGCACCGCCAGACGATTGGCAGCGCGGTACGCTTTTCGACAGACGAACTCGCCACGCTCGCCAATCGCATCAGCCAGGCCGCCGATCAGGCGCTGGCGCTGGAACGCGAATTGTTCGACATGATGGTGGCGAGCATCATGGAGGCAAGCGGGCCCCTCGCCCGCATCGCCGATGCCTTGGCGCGGATCGATGTGGCATCGGCGCTGGGTGAACTTGCCATTGCCAATCGCCATGTGCGGCCAAAGGTGGATGACAGCCTCACGTTCAGAATTGCGCGCGGCCGTCATCCGGTGGTGGAAGCGGCGCTCGCCTCTGATCACGCCAATCCCTTCGTGCCGAACGATTGCGATCTGTCGCCGGATTCCAATGGCCGCATCTGGCTCGTGACAGGCCCGAACATGGCGGGCAAATCCACCTTCCTGCGCCAGAACGCGCTGATCGCCGTGATGGCGCAGATGGGCGCGTTTGTGCCGGCGGGATCGGCGCAACTTGGCATCGTGGACAAGCTGTTTTCACGCGTCGGCGCGGCGGACGATCTGGCGCGCGGACGCTCCACCTTCATGGTGGAAATGGTGGAGACTGCCGTCATCCTCAATCAGGCCACCGAACGCAGTCTCGTCATCCTCGACGAAATCGGCCGCGGCACCGCGACGTTCGACGGCCTTGCGATAGCCTGGGCCGCCGTCGAGCATATGCACGAACAGAACAGATCACGCGCGCTGTTCGCGACGCACTATCACGAGATGACAGCGCTGGCGGAGCGGCTATCGTCTTTGGCTTGCGTGACTATGCGAGTGAGCGAGTGGAAAGACACGATCGTCTTTCTGCATGAGGTCGCGCCCGGGACGGCCGACCGCTCCTATGGAATTCATGTGGCGAAACTGGCCGGACTGCCCGCCGCCGTGATCGCGCGCGCCGAGGATGTGCTGCGCGCACTGGAAGAAGGCCGCGAAGGTCACAAGCCGCTGGCGCGTATCGACGATCTGCGCCTGTTCGCCGCAAACGCTGCGAAGGCCGAAACAAAGCCAAGCGGCTTTGAAGAAGCCCTGCGGGAAATTTCACCGGACACCCTTTCGCCCCGTGAGGCGCTGGAAATGCTTTATGCGTTGAAGGCAAAACTGGTGTCGGACAAGTAAGCCTTCCGCCCGTCCCCGCAAAATGCGAAAATGGCCGCAATGAACAGTCCATCATCTCCGCGCCGGCCGCGCAAATTCCTTGTCGTCGTGGACAAGTCGCCCGAATGCAAAGTGGCGCTGCGCTTCGCCACGCGCAGAGCCATGGCCACGGGCGGACGCGTCAGCCTGCTCTGCGTGGCCAGTCCGGCCGATTTTCAGCAATGGCGCGGCGTCGAGGAAATCATGAAGGACGAGGCCTATCAGGAAGCCGAAAGCCTGATCTACGAAGCGGCAAAGGCGGTGAACGAACTTTCCGGCATCATCTGCGAACTCGTCATCACCGATGGCCGGCCCGCCGAATGCCTGTTGGAATTTCTCAAGACCGACCGGGATATTTCGATCCTCGTTCTGGCCGCCAGCATCGCGAAGGAAGGCCCCGGCCCGCTTGTGTCGATGGTTGCGGGCGCCAGCCAATATCCTATTCCGGTCACCATCGTGCCCGGCAATCTCTCCGACGCCGACATCGACGAACTCGCCTGAAGGAACAATGCATGCGCTATCTGCACACTATGGTCCGCGTGAAGGATCTCGATGCCTCGCTCGACTTCTATTGCAACAAGCTGGGCCTGAGGGAAGTGCGCCGCGTGGACAATCAAGGCGGGCGATTCACCCTGGTGTTTCTGAGCGCGCCTGCCGACGCAGAGCGCGCCGCCAAGGATCAGGCGCCGCTCGTCGAACTCACGCACAATTGGGACAGCGAGGATTATAAAGGCGGGCGCAATTTCGGTCACCTCGCCTATCGCGTCGATGACATCTACGCGACCTGCAAAAAGCTGATGGATGGCGGCGTCACAATCAACCGCCCGCCGCGCGACGGCCAAATGGCGTTCGTGCGCTCGCCGGATGGGATCTCGATCGAGCTCCTGCAGGAAGGCGGTTCGCTGCCGCCGGCGGAGCCGTGGATCTCCATGCCTAACACCGGCGCCTGGTAGCGATCAATCCTGGAATTTGTAGCCGTGAAGACGGATGATTTCCGCGTCGCGTTCAGCCACAAGATCGCGCAGCGCAGCACCGTAGTAGCTTTGGTAAGGTGCGTGTTGCGAGGTGTTGCGCGGCGCCTCGCGCGCGATGAATGCGCGCATATCGGCAGGCAGCGTGTAACCCGTGCTCTCCAGCAGCGTCGGCAGATCTTCGCGCAAACGCTCCATCGTGGCGATATGCGCCGGCGCACCCTCGCCGTCATACAGGTAGCGATAAAGAAAGCTGCAGAAACCCTGCCCCGTATTCGCGATAGGCGCGAGCGCGAAACCTGGAAGATTAAGACCGGTTGTGCCGTAAGCCGGCGGCAGGCTTGCCAGCAGCGGTTTCAGGAGAGCACTCGCGTTTCCAAGCTCCAGCATGTTTCGGATCGTGCCTTCGAAACCAAGCTTTCGATCATCGGAGAGTATGTGAAACAGCGGATTGGGCTGTGTCATCGCCGCCTGGAACGCGTACCACGAAACGTAATAGCTCCACGGATTGCGCACCAAGCCCAGCACGGGCTTTCTTGCGTGCACCGGCGGCAGCATACGCCGGGGCAGGTGATAGCCGATAGCATGCGCGCCCGCCACGAAGCGCAGGATGCATTCGTTGGCGAAGGTGCCGCCGGATTTGTGCAAATGAAGGAAGACAAAGCGATCGGCGACGATCATTCGCCGGTCATGCGCCGCGCTGTTTCCGCGCGGACTTTGTCGTCAACTTCGGGCATGCGCCGCCCAAGATTTCGCTCGCTCCGCCCCAGCAGATCGATCAGCGCCGGCGTTGACAGATAATCGCAAATCATATGTGTGCGCGCCTGTTCGGGATCGGCGTTCCATACGGCGTGTTTTGTCGAGTTGTTGAGCGCCCAAACTTCTCCGGGTGCCATGGCGTAGCAAAGCCCGGCGCTGACCATCCAGACGCGCGGATTGCTGATGATTGGCACATGGATTCGAATGGTCCGCTCGAAATATCCACCGATGTCGGTGTGTTCGGTCACGACACCGCCGCCGACCAATCGCGCGAGCAGGCAGCGCAAAGGTTTCGATCCGAGCTTTGTCTCGATGATTTCGCGCGCATAAGGCAGCAAATTGAGTGCCGGGCGATCTTCAATGGGCTTGTCGCCTTCCTTCGGCGCATAGCCCCGCAGGAACAGAGCGCCCGCATCGCGATGCACAGCCACGCGCCCAGCGGTGGTGTCCCACACATCCAGTGGCAATGCGTCAATTTCCGCACGCAGCCGGGCAACGTCGATCGTGACGGGTAGCCGGAGACAGCCGCCAAGCAGAGCGGTCTTGTTCAGGAGGGGCGCCGTTGCGATATCCGACATCCTATCCAGATTGCCTCAGAAGGCGGGTGTGGAAAAGGGGTGCCAATGCCGCGCATCGCGGGCTATCGCGGCGGGATGCGTATCCACTGCGATAGTAACCATTTCTCGCCTTTGGTCGGCGGAAGACCGGCATGAAATGTTTGCCGGTCGGGCATGCCGGATGGTTGGATGTTCCAGAAGATCAAAGCGTCGCCTTTGCGGCCCTTGTAGCGCCAGTCGAGTTTGGGAAAATCGGTTTCGCCGCCCTCGAAATCATCGTTGAGATAGAGAAGAAACGTCACGGCGCGCTGTCCGTTCGCCGCGACATCGCGTGCATAAGCGGGAACAGCGCGATCGAGAAAATCAAAATGCGGCTCGAACCGTTGGCCCGGTGCGTAATGCAGCACGGACGCCGGCTCGAGACGATACATCACAAGCCCGGCTGTCGCTGCAATGCGCGCGCGCAACGTCATCAGGATCAGATCGGATTGCACGAGGTCAAACGGAACCGCGCTATTGCTGCGATCCTGATCAGGCCGTGAGCCACCCTGCACGGAATCGTAAACCAATGCGCCCGAGAGCCGGGGCCTGGCTCTTGCCACAAGCCAGTCGCAGATTTCCGCCGACGCGAAATTTTCGAGCACGCCGATGCACGGCGCTTCGAACATCATCCGGATTGATGCGGGTTTCGTAAGCGCCTCCAGCGAGCCGCCGGATTTCGCAAGCAAATCCAATTCGCCACGTGCCAGGGCCGAGCCACGCTCGGCGGCGCGCGTGCTGCATTCAAGCGCGATCCGCCAACGCTGGTTCAGTCCAAAATCCTGTACCGCCAGCATGGCGCAAAGATGTGCGGCATCGGCGTCGCCCGCCTCGTCGGCCCGCCGCAGCATCGCCACGCCATCGCCGCCGACAATCGGCTGCTGGGTCAGAAGATTGATCCCCAGCAGACGCAGCGCAGGCACATTGCCCGAACTTGCGGCGCGCGCGAACCAGTTGCGGGCAAGCTGGTTCTTGCCGTCGGCCGCGAAGTGTTCGGCAAGAGCGAGCTGCGCGGCGCTATCGTCTGCAGCAGCGAGCTTCTCGAGTTCGGCGTTCCCAGTTTCCACGTAAGATCTCCGGGCCGTGCGGCTTTATAGCAGACTGCCCAATGCCGATGTCAGGTCTGTCGTACCATGGCACGGGCTTGTTCCGGTGGCTGGCTCGGACGTATAGGCAGTGAAATTGCAGTTATCGCGGTGAGGACATGCGCATGTGGGATTTCAGTTTTAGCGGGGCAATCGTCGTGATGCTTTGCACGCTGCTTTTCACCGGCAGACGCTCAGTTCCGGCCGGGCGAAGTCAAACCCGGGGAGTAATGGCATGAGTGGAAAAATCGTCGTCGCCATCGCTCTCTTCGCGGTGGCGCTAATTCTGGTGGCCGGGCTCTATACGCTATTCAAGGGCGGCGATGTCTCGCGCAGCTGGTCGAACCGGCTGATGCGCATGCGCGTGCTGGCGCAGTTCATCGCCATTCTGATCATCATGACGGTGCTGTATTTCTCCCGGCATTGAAGAAAGGAGGCGGATCGAATCGGTCTCGGAATCGTTGATGTTTGCAACAAATGTTCCTTATTTGTTCTTGACGAAATGCGACCCGCCGTTTTTTATCCTCCCGCCTTGGGTAGCTGCGTCCCTGCGGGACGGTGTTTTCTCTCATTGTTGGAAACTTCGGTTGCGGCAGTGAAGAGAAGGAGGGGGAATACCCCACCTACCCCATTTTTGAAGAACAATTCCGTTGCGTCGAACAGGGCTAACCACGCAAGACAGTTGCGGGGCGGCAGACGGCGTGATTTTTAGAAAGTGGAGAAAAACAAAAGCGTTGTGCGATTGATGACTGGAAGAACTCTCTACGACAAAATCTGGGATGCGCATCTGGTGCATGAGGCGCCGGGCGAATCGAGCGTGCTCTATGTGGACCGCCATCTGGTGCACGAGGTGACCAGCCCGCAGGCTTTCGAGGGGTTGCGCGTCAGCGGGCGCAAAGTGCGCCGGCCGGAAACGACGCTGGCCGTCGCCGATCACAATGTGCCGACGAAAAACCGGGCTGCCGGAATTTCCGACCCGGAATCGCGCGGGCAGATTGAAACCTTGGAAAACAACGCCCGCGAATTCGGCGTCGAGTATCTGTCGATGGACGATATTCGCCAGGGCATCGTTCATATCGTGGGGCCGGAGCAGGGCTGGACTTTACCGGGCACCACTATCGTTTGCGGCGACAGCCATACCTCGACGCATGGCGCGTTCGGGGCACTCGCTTTCGGTATCGGCACATCCGATGTAGAGCACGTGCTGGCAACGCAAACATTGCTGATGCCCAAATCGAAAAATATGCGTGTGACGGTGAGCGGAAAATTGCCGCTCGGTGTTACCGCCAAGGATATGGCGCTGGCGGTGATCGCGCGAATCGGCACCGCTGGCGGCACGCGTTATGTGATCGAATATGCCGGCGATGCCGTGCGCGCACTTTCGATGGAAGGGCGAATGACCCTTTGCAACATGACGATCGAAGCGGGCGCGCGCGCGGGCTTGATCGCGCCGGATGAAACGACGTTCGAATATCTCGAGGGCAAGCCCCGCGCGCCAAAGGGCGAGAAATGGGATGCGGCGCTCGCTTACTGGCGTATGCTTCATTCCGACGGCGGCGCGAAATTCGAATCCGAGATTGTTCTGGACGCCGCCGACATTCCGCCGATGGTCACCTGGGGCACGTCGCCCGAGCAGGGCCTGCCGATCACCGGGAGCATTCCCGATCCGGCGGCGATTGCCGACGGCAATCAGCGGGCGGGTGTTGAACGGGCGCTGGCCTATATGGACCTGAAGCCCGGCACCGCACTTTCTGACGTGAAGATCGACCGCGTTTTCATCGGGTCCTGTACCAATGGCCGGATCGAGGATTTGCGGGACGCTGCGGCCGTTGTGAGCGGCCATAAAGTCGCGAGCCATGTCGGCGCCATGGTGGTGCCGGGTTCGGGGCTGGTGAAGAAGCAGGCGGAGGACGAAGGCCTCGACAAGATTTTTCTCGAAGCGGGATTCGAATGGCGCGAGCCGGGTTGTTCGATGTGCCTTGCCATGAATGCCGACAGGCTGGAGCCGGGCGAGCGCTGTGCTTCCACGTCCAACCGCAATTTCGAAGGCCGGCAGGGCCGCGGCGGACGCACCCATTTGATGTCGCCTGCCATGGCAGCGGCGGCCGCTATTACGGGCCGCCTGATCGACGTGCGGAAATTCCAGCAATCGGGGCAACGATGAGGAGCGAGCCGAAGCCTGTCAGCGTGACGGCATATTTGAAGAATGTGCCCGAACCGACGCTTTCCAAACTCCGGGAACTTCCGCGCCACCATCAGAGCCACGGCGCCGAAGGCTGATGAGGGCATCAGCTACGGAATGCCTTACTACAAATATCACGGTGCATTGCTCGGGTTCGCGGCCTTCAAGACTCATATCGGCTTCTTCCTCGGTGCCATCGTCAGCGAGTTTGAAGATCAACTTACGGGCTACGAAACGGCCAAAGGCAGCATTCGCTTTCCGCCTGAAGGCCGGCTTCCTCTACCTCTGATTCGCAAAATCACCAGAGCAGGCATGAAGCGGAATGAGGCCAAGACCGCGGCGAAGAAGAAGGTCAAACCGGGCCGTAGAAGATAACTCCCATTGATTTGCCTTCGTGAAGCAACTCACGTAAACTCACTTACAGCATTTTTCTTGGTTTTGCCTATGAAAACGGACAGTGAGCGGCAATCGGCCTATCAGAAGCGGCGCGCCGAAACCCAAACCCGCGTGACGTTCTGGATGGCCAAGGATTGGGACGAGGTGTGCGACCGGCTTCGCGGCACGGAGTCCCGAAGCGACTGGCTTAACCGCGCCGCGAAAGAACTGGTCTATCGCCAACTCACGGGCAGATCCTTCGGTCAGCTCTATTCGGATGACGACCATCGGCGCGGCGTCGAACGGGCGCGCAAACTGGGCATCACCCTGCCGCGCTAGAAGAAGCTGACCGGATCGATATCGACGGTGAGCCGCACGGCATTGGGGATTTTCAGCAGCGCCAGCCAGGCGCGCAGATAGGCCTGAACATCCACGCTGCGGTCTGCCTGCACCAGCAGGCGTTCGCGCGTTTGGCCCCGCAGCAGATGATAGAAGGCCGGCGTCGGACCCCACACTTTCACGCCGCGTGCGGAGGGCGCCGCCTTCGACAACTGCCTGCCGATCTCGCAGACCGTATCGCCATCCACCCCCGAAAGAATGATGGCCGCCAGCCGCCCAAAAGGCGGCGTCTGCGCGCGCTCCCGGAACGCAATTTCGTTGCTATAGAAGGCATCGCGGTCGCCAGAGGCAAGCGCCTTCATCACCACGTCCTGCGGATTGCGCGTCTGCATCATGACAAGGCCAGGTTTCTCGGCGCGGCCGGCACGGCCGGAGACCTGATGCAAGAGCTGAAAGGTGCGTTCTCTCGCGCGCAAATCGCCGTCGGCGCCGCCAAGGTCTGCGTCGATCACGCCGACCAATGTGAGCTGCGGAAAATGATGACCTTTCGCCATGATCTGCGTGCCGATCACCACATCGATCTCGCGCTTGGCCATGGCGCGAATGGCGCTCTGCGTTTCCAGCGGCCCTTGCCAAGTGTCGGATGACGCCACCGCCATGCGGGCCTGCGGAAACAGCCGTGCGAATTCCTCCGCCACGCGTTCCACACCCGGACCGCAGGCAATCAGACTGTGTTCGGCGTTGCATTTCGGACACGCGGGCGGCGTCGGCATCTCGAAACCGCAATGATGGCAGACGAGCCTTCGGTGATAGCGGTGCTCCACCAGCCATGCCGCGCAATTGCGGCAGACCATTTTGTGACCGCAGCTTTCGCACAAGGTCAGCGGCGCATAGCCGCGCCGGTTGAGGAACAGCATCGCCTGTTCGCCGCTCATCAACGTGGCGGCCATCGCTTCGCGCAAAGGTTCGGAAAGCCACGACCCCGGCTCTGCCCGCGCCTCGCGCAGATCGATCAGGCGAATCTCCGGCATCACCGCCACGCCGTGGCGTTCGCGCAGGCGCAGCCATTGATAGCGGCCTGCAGACGCATTCGCGTAGGTTTCCAGCGACGGCGTGGCGCTGGCGAGAATGATGGGACAGTTCTCCAGCCTGGCGCGCACCACGGCCATATCACGCGCGTGATAGATCACACCCTCTTCCTGCTTGTAGGCCTGCTCATGCTCTTCATCGACGATGATCAGGCCTAGCTCGGGAAAGGGCAGAAACAATGCCGAGCGCGCGCCGACCAGCACCCGCGCCTCGCCCTTCATCACCGCGCGATAGGTGCGCCGGCGCTCCTTTTGCGAAAGATCGGAGTGCCATTCAGCGGGGCGACAACCAAAGCGTTCCGCGAAACGGTCGAGGAATTGCACCGTTAGCGCGATTTCGGGCAACAGGATCAGCACCTGTTTGTCCCGCCGCAACGCTTCGGCGACGGCTTCGAAATAGGTTTCGGTCTTCCCGGATCCTGTCACGCCATCGAGCAAGCTGGCCGCAAACGCGCCACTATCGACATTCGCGACCAGCGTGTCTGCAGCTTCGCGCTGTTCGCCGCTTAGCGTTAAGGTTGCATAGTCACAGTCGGGAGTTTGAAAAGCCGAAAATTCCGGCAGCGCGGTTTCCACCAGCGCGCCACAATCAATCAAGCCGCGTACGACCGCGGGCGACACATTCGCTTCTTCGGCAAACCCGCCGACCCGCCGCGCCAAGCCGTCTTGTGCTATCTCAAGCACGCGCGCCCGAGCCGGCGTCATCCGCCTGGGTACCTCGCTTCCGCGCACATAGGCAACGCGCTGTCCTTCGGCTTCAAAAGCGGAGGGCACACGCAGCGCGAGCGCCAGAACCTGGCCAGGTGGCGATAACGTGTAGCGCGCCACCCAGTCAATGAAATCGCACAAAGCGGGCGGAAGGCGCGGGTTTCCTTCCAAAGGTTCGACCAATTTCAGTTTGGCATCGGCAATTTTGCCGTCGCCGTCGCTCCACACCGCGGCAAGATATTCACGCGGGCCCAAGGGTGCGGCGACCAGCGTTCCGCGCGAAAGCTGCCTTTCGGTTGCGTAATCATAGGCACCCGAAAGCGGCAGTGGCAGCAAAACACCAACCCGCGAGGGGACTGCTTCCATTGCGGGCTTCAAGGCGGAGTCATTCATGGGTACAGTTTCGTCTGCGATTCTCTTTGGTCAAAGCTCAAACCGATGGTGTCTTCCTTTTGCACGGTGGCAGCATGAACGACCGCGCAGAAGCCCGCGATCCGGCGCTGGCGGCCGCCCAGGCGGTGAAGGCCTATATAAGAATGCACCGCGAAAAGCTCGCCTGCGATGGCGAGTTGCTGGGGCTTCTTTTGCCGCAGCGCTTCGGCGAGGCCGAAATCCGCGATCTGCAACGCTATATCATCGAGCGGCTGACAACCGAAAATACCGTGCTGCGCGCCGAGCGGGACGGGCTAAAGGGCGAGCGTTCGGTGCGGCTTGGCGATGGCGTGCGGCGGCTGGTGCTCGATTTGATCGACGCGCGCAGTTTCGAAGAATCGATTGCCATTGCCACGTCGGCGGCGCAGGCGTTCGGCGCGGATCGCGCAGCGCTGTGCGTGGAAGGCGAAACCTCCGCACCACGCGGCTGTGAAGGCGTGCGGCTGATCGCCCCCGGAACGACGGTCGCGGTGCTGGGCCGCGAAGGCAGCGGCGCCATTCTGTCCAGCGGTGGTGAAGTGCTGCTCGGCAAGGGCTGCGGCGATTGCAAAAGCCTCGCCGTGTTCCGCCTGCGCATCGGGCCGAACACGCCGGCGGCGATCTATGTTCTGGGCGCACGCAATGAAGGCCGCTTTGAAGGCGAAGAAACAGCAGCCGATCTTTCCTTCTTCGCGCGTGCATTGGAGCGCGCTATCCGGGCATGGCTCGATCTGCCGAAACTCTGAAGGCCGAATGGCTGGCGTCGCTGGCGCATGAACGGCGTGCAAGCCTTCACACGCTGCGCGCCTACGGCGACGATGTTGCGCGCTTTTTGGAATTCCTGGCCGGTCATGTCGGCGGCACAATTAACGAGCGCTCGCTGGCGAATATCTCACAGGCCGACATTCGTGCCTTCATTACGGTACGGCGTGGCGAAGGTTTGGGCGGGCGCAGCATTCGCCGCACTATGTCGTCAATTCGCAGTTTCTTTCGCCATCTGGCGCGCGAAGAGATCGTGGACAACCCTGCGCCCAAAAGCATTCGCACCGCGAAAGTGCCGCGCAATCTACCGCGGCCATTGAGCGAGATTGATGCGGCGCGGACCCTGGCACTGGCGAGCGAGAATGCCGTCTCTTGGCTTGCCGCCCGCGACACAGCTCTGCTGACACTTCTCTACGGCGCAGGACTGCGCATATCCGAAGCGTTGAGTTTGAAACAGGGCGACGTGCCGCTGGGCGATTCGCTTGTGATTACCGGAAAAGGCCGCAAAGAACGTGTTGTGCCGCTACTTTCCGTTATTCGCGATGCCATTGCTGCTTATGCGAAAGAAATTCCGTTTCGACTCGCGGCCAGTGACGCATTGTTTCGCTCGCGTCGGGGCAAGCCGATGTCGGCACGCGAAGCGCAGGCCTTGATGCAGAATTTGCGCGGACAATTGGGTCTTTCGGAACGCGCCACGCCGCATGCGCTACGACATTCCTTCGCCACGCATCTGCTGGCCAATGGCGGCGATCTGAGGAGCGTGCAAGAATTGCTCGGCCACGCCTCGCTCTCCACGACACAAGCCTATACGGAGGTCGATACCGCGAAGATTATGGAAGTCTACAACAGGGCCCATCCGCGTGGGAAAGCGGCCTAGGTTTTCTAATTACAGCTTATGTTCCCGGCAACTTGAGAAGACGCCGCTCAGCACTGGCAAGCAGGATCCCCCAGATGCGTCGTTCGGCTGCGCGCGCCGCGTCGCCGGCGATGTCTTCGACACAACTCTGCAGGGCGATGAGCAGACGGCGCAGATCGCAATTCGCAGTGTTGAGATCGGAAATTTTCAAGGACGGATCGGCGCTCAATGCAGCCGCCTTAAGTTTTGCTTTTAATGGGGCGTCTGAGATTAAAGGCGCCAATTCTGAAAACAGTTCGCGCAGGTCGCGATTCTCGGCCACCCGGATTTCCGCCGCACGGTCGAATTCCTGCGCGCAGAAGCCCAGCATGATTCCAAGAAGCCCCGCCGTACTCTGCGAATAACCCGCCGGAAGCTGCGGTGCGATTTGCGTCATCAATTGTTGGGCGGAGAGGCCCAGAATCTGATCGACATCGGGCTTCATGGCGCGGCCTCCACGCTCAACTTTTCGACCAGAACCTTGTTGTGGAAAGCGAGGCAGAACCAGCCCGAGAAGCAATTCACCGGATCGGCGTTGCGCATGTCGCTGTATTCGCGCGCCGCGGAAATCCAGATCGCAGCGCCTTTCAGGCTCGCGAAGATTTCCCACCAATGCAGCGCTTTCGGGTCGGCTTTCAATCCGCTGGCCTGCTCCCAAATCGCAATGGCGCGCTCGCGCGAAACAAGGCCCGCTGGGTGAGACGGATCGCCATGACTCCACAAAGGATCGAGCGCCCAGCCGAGGTCTTCCAGCGGATCGCCCAGATGCGCCATCTCCCAATCGAGAATCGCGCGGATAGTGCCGTCGGCGTCGTAGAGGAAGTTTCCCGTCCGATAATCGCCATGCACGACGGAAAGTTTCTGCGCGCGTGGCGGCGGGTTGCGCTTCAGCCAGCGGATCGCCGCGCGCGCGATGGGCTGCGGTTCGCGTTCGTCTTCATCGATCTCGCGTTCCCAGCGCTGCACTTCATGCAGCCATGAGGCTTCGCGTGCGCCGTCGAAATTCGAAAGGCCGATGGAATCAGGATCGGCTTTGGCGATCTGTCCCAACGTGGTGAAAAATTGCCGTCCGATTTTTTCGCGATGCGCGCCGTAGGGATCGGGTGTCAGGATGGATGCAACCGAACAATGTTCGATCTCTTCCATGATGAAGAAAGGTCTGTCGAGCGCGCCAGTCCCAAGCTCAAGCGCGATAGGTTCGGGAACCGGAAGGCCAAGCTTATGGAATGCCTGATAGGCGCGAAATTCCGTTGTGCGATCGGTATCGATCAGGCTGGCGACCGGATCACGGCGCAGGATGAGCGCCCGATCGAGAATGTTTCCATCCTGCGTATAGCGCGCGCGAAAGCGGTAGGTTTCCCGGCTCGCACCGCCGGCGATACGCGCAAGATCCGAAACCTCCACCGAAGCCGCACCCAGCTTTGGCGCGAGATAGGCAGCAAGGCGCGCTGAGATGTCGTCACTCATCAGGGCGCAGGATCGAACATGTCTTTGAAGCCGGACGGCGCATGCGGACCGATGATGAGCTGTTCCAGCACCCCGATGCCCTCGCGCTTTAGCCCGTTCGGACCTTCCAGTTTCGCGGTGGAGATGGCCTGCACATGCAGAAAGCGCGGATCGTTCTCGTTCACGCTCGCGGTTTCGTATTCGTCATAACCGAGCGCGTTCTCGCCCTTGAAATGACCGTGACCCCAGTTCGGGTTCATGTAACCGATGCCCGACATGTAAAAATTGTACTTCGGCGTGATCGTCGCGCGCCATGTCTGGCCTTCCGGATCGGTCGTTTCGATCACCGCGCCCCTGGCATGGCGCGTGCCGGATTTGAAATCGATCTTCGACTTGCAGGAGTCCATGTGTGTCGCATCGTGCTCGCCGGTCTCGCCGATCACCGATGCCTCGTTCCAGGGCTTGCCGCTCGCCTCGGCGTTGTTGTGATAGAGCATGAAACGATCGTCAAAATTGAGCGGTGCCCATATCCAGTAGAATTGCGGCGCGCGCGGCGGCGCGACGGGCTGCGGATTCTGCATGCCGACGGGCCGCACGCCCCAACTGCGGTCGCGCGTGCCGAGCCAGCTGGTATCGACGGCGATGCGTTTGCCCTTGATCGATATGAAGCCGGAATAAGAGCCGTTCTGCGTCAGCCGAGTATAATCCATGAAGGTGCTGGGGCCGATGCGATAGGTGAAACGCGGCTCCTCCACCGGTTTGGCGCGCGCGGTGAACGTTAGATCGGCGGCGATCCCATATTCGTTGTCCGCGACGCGCACACGCAGTTTCTTTAGCGGCTCGATCACTTCCACAGAGATCGGGCCAACCTGCGTATCCATGCGCTCCATGTTGAGAAGGCGCGAGGCATGCAAATTGCGCTGCACGCCATCCACGATCACGGAGAACGCCGCGTCCATTACATTCAGATGCGGGTAGACGCCGAGCGCACAGGCGAAAAACACGCCGCCATCCGGCGCGTAACCGTTGAAGAAATAGCGGTCATAGAAATTGCGGTCCGTGCCGGCTGTGGCTATCGGTTCCGGCAGTTGGTGGACGGGGTAATCGTCAGCTTTGCTGAGCATGAGTGCGCTTTATGCTCTCCGTTTTGATCAGCATGACGGAGCGCAAAGGCGAGAGCAACACTGACGCTAGGGAAAGCTAGTCGTCCATTTCGCGCAGGATTCGTGCGGCTTTGCGGCGCGCTTCGGCGAACTGGAAAACGCCAACCGGAATGGTGGCAAGATAGACGAGCAGCGCCGTCGTCAGCGTGGCCCAGGGATAGAACACGGCGCACAGAGCGATCAGTCCAACGAAGGCGAACGCTACGGGACGCGCCCGCGGCGGCACACGCAGCCGTTTGAGCGAGACGGTGGGAATGCGGCTCACCATCAGCGCCGCGACAACCGCGATCATCGCCGCGGTGAGGAACGGATTGCGGAAAGTGGGATCGCCGAACTGGAAGGTGAACTGCATCGGCAGCAGAATGAGGCAGGCGGCAGCCGGTGTCGGCAATCCGGTGAAGTGCGACGGCGGCGGCGCTTTCTCTTTGGGATCGCCGCTCTCGATGTTGAAGCGCGCAAGCCTGATCGCGCAGCATACGCAGAACAGCAGCACGAAGACCCAGCCAGCGCCGCCTGCATGATCAAGCGTCCACATATAAACGAGAACGCTGGGTGCAATGCCGAAGCTGACGAGGTCGGAGAGCGAATCAAGCTGGGCGCCGAATTCGCTGCCGGCGCCGATGAGCCGCGCTATCCAACCATCCAGCGTGTCGAGAACGGCGGCCAGAACGATCGCGGCGACGGCCATTTTCCAGTTGCCGAACATCGCAAACGGAATCGCGGTGGCGCCTGAACACAAGCCGAGCAAAGTGATCGCGCTTGGAATGAAACGGGTGAAGGGCACTTCCTCGCTGAGGCCCGCGACGCGTTCCATGTCCGGGCGGGGAATGCGCGCCATCAGTTTTGGAACGATGCGAGCACGCTCTCGCCCGCGCGTACGTTCTGGCCTTCCTTTGCCAGCACGGTTACGCCGTCCGGCAAATAAACGTCCAGCCTGCTCCCGAATCGAATAATGCCAAAACGGTCGGCGCGGCATAGGTGCTGTCCTTCTTGGAGAGTGCAGACGATCCGGCGTGCCACCAGGCCGGCGATCTGGACCACGGCAATATCTTTTTCCGCGCCGGCGGCCCCCCCAACGCGGAGCCTGATCGACATGCGCTCATTATGGACGCTCGCCTTGTCGAAGGAGGCATTGAAGAATTTGCCGGGCCGGTATGCAAGGGCTGTGACAAAACCGTCGCAGGGCGCCCGGTTCACATGGACGTTGAAAACATTCATGAAAATGCTCAACCGGAGCATGGGTGCGTCGCCCATTCCGAGTTCCGCAGGTGGCGCGGTCCGGACCACCGGCAACAGCTTTCCGTCCGCCGGGCTGACAATAAGCTCGGCGCCGGGCGGCGGTGTGCGTTCCGGATCGCGAAAAAAGGTAACGACCCAGAGGGTTACTGGCAGAAAAACCCAGCCGGCCCAAGACGCCAGAAACCAGGCCAGAAGATTGGCGACCAAGGCGAAACCTACGAATGGCCAGCCTTCGCGATGAATCGGTATTCTCAAGAATTCATCCTGTATTGAGCAGCGGCTGTCATATCACAGCGGTGCGCTATTGCAGTGCGGCGCGGGGATGCGTATTTATCCGCGCCTTAAAGCGCAAGGGCCGCCTTAGCTCAGCCGGTAGAGCACCGCATTCGTAATGCGGGGGTCGCGTGTTCGAGTCACGCAGGCGGCACCAGCCTTGTTCAGACTTTGTGCGCGGTGAGCACATCTGCGCAGGCAGTGGCGGCGGCGACAAAACCGTCCGCAGTGCGGTTCGCCTTTGCGGCGGCGACGAAATCCGCAACGATTTTGTTCCAAGCCTCTTCGCCGACGCGCGCATGCAAATCGCGATCGGCGATAAGCTCAACATAGCGCTCGCCCAACGAGACGAAAAAGATCAACCCGCCGCGATGCTCGCGCGCGCCTAAAATACGCGCGGCAAATTCATGGCGGGCAAGTGCGCGCGCGTGATCGCGCTTTACGCGGCTTGGCACGAGCGCGAGACGCAACGGCAGCCAGTCGAACGACAACGCCAGCCCGGCGAAGATCAGCACCTCGATCAGGATGCCCATGCGCAAACCCAGATGCGGCCACAGCAACGCCATCACGGCGCCCGCGAACAAGGCGATTCCCGCTGCCCAGACCACCGGGAACAACAGATAGCGATCGCTGAGCGGGACAATCACGAGTGCGAAGCGGGCCTGAATGCGCGCCTCCGCAGCAAGAGCTGCCTCATGGATGCGGGCTTTTTCGTCATCGGTCAGACGCATCATCGCCATCACCAGCTTCCCGACGCGCCGCCGCCACCGAACGATCCGCCGCTGCCGGAAAATCCACCGCCCGAAAATCCGCCACCGCCGCCGAACCCGCCACCGCCAAAGCCACCTCCGCTCCAGCCCCAGCTGCCGCTACGGTGGCCACCGAGAAACAGAAGCGGCCAGAGGAACCGCCCAAACACGATCCAGATCACAAAGATAACGATAATAATGGGGAAGCCGCCGGTATTGTGGTCATCATCCTGCGGCGCGCTCTGCGCGAGCGGCGTTGCCACTACATCGCCGCCCAACACGCGCACGATCGCGTTGACTCCATCGCGCACACCACCGTCATAATCGCCACTGCGGAATTTCGGCAGGATCAGGCTCTCGATAATGACTTTGCTTTGCGCATCGGTGAGATCGCCTTCGAGGCCGTAACCCACCTCCACGCGAACCTTATGCTCCGTCGGCGCAACAATCAGGATCGCGCCGGTGCTGTGTGTCTTTTGACCGATGCCCCAGGCGCGGCCCAGTTGATAGCCGTATTGCTCGATCGGTATGCCGCCCAGGCTTGGCAACGTCGCCACCACCAGCTGGTCGCCCTTTTTCTTCTCGAGCGCTGCCAGCGTGGCGGTGAGTTGTTCTTGTGTCTGCGCCGAAAGAACATGGGCGTTGTCCACCACGCGGCCGGTGAGTGGCGGAAAGGTCAGCGCGGCAAACGCCATCGGCGAAAGCAGTAGGCAGAGCAACGCCGCGGCGATGGGCCAGCGGTGAAGATGTCCACGTAACCGAAGCGGCATCAGAACTGAACTTTCGGAGCCTGCTGCTCTTGTTGGCTGATGGTGAAGGTCTCGCGCGGCTTGGCGTCGGGATAGAAAATCGCGGCAATCCATCGACTCGGGATCGTCCGCAAAGTCGTATTGTATTGCTGCACGGCGTCTATGTAGTCGCGCCGCGCCACAGCGATGCGGTTTTCCGTGCCCTCAAGCTGAGATTGCAGCGCCAGGAAGTTCTGGTTGGATTTGAGATCGGGATAACGCTCGCTCACAGCCAGCAATCGGCCCAGCGCACCGGTGAGTTGCGCCTGGTTTTGTTCGAAGGTGTGGAAGGCTTGCGGATTGCTCAACACATCCGCCGGCAGGGTCGTTTGCGTGGCCTTGGCGCGCGCTTCGGTGACTTCTCGGAAAACAGTCTCCTCCTGATGCGCATAGCCTTTGACGGTGGAGACGAGATTGGGGATCAGGTCGCTGCGGCGCTGATATTCGTTGAGCACCTGGCTCCAGGCCGCCTTCACCTGCTCGTCCTGCGTCGGCACCGCATTGATACCGCAGCCGGTCACGCCGAGCAGGATGACCAGCAAAGCGCCAGCCGTAGCGGCAAATCGTACAAATCTTTGGCTCATTGAAATCAGGTTCCCCTTCGAGATACCCCAACCTTAGCAGAGCGCGCCCTCGCGTCGCCATGGCCGGAGCTCATGGCAAAGCAGCTATCTTTCCAATGCATTACAATTCTCCGACGTGGGCCACTCACGGGAATTTGCACGCTTGCGGCCTAGGCGGGCAGGATTTTGCATTGCACAGGAGATATCCGTTTCGCCGGTCCATGCGGCGGTTGCGGCAAAAACAGACGCAGCTAATATCGCGCCGGCCGCGAACGGCCGGGCAAGGGGAGAGTTTCATGAATCGTGCCTATGTTTTGGTCGCCACGGCAGCGCTTGCGGCAACAGTCGCATTTGCATTCGCGGCGGATGCGCCAGCGCCGAAACCGGCCGACAAGAATGCCGATCTCTACAACGGCAAATTCTTCAAATCCGACGAAACGATCACCAAGGGCGCGGTTTTGGCCGGTGGCAGCCACATCGCCTATCAGGCCATCGCGGGAACACTCGTCGTCCACCAGAAAGATTGGGACGATGCCGCGCAGAGTGGCGGAGACAAGAATCCGGCGGCGAAGGAGGACAGTTCGTCGGCGGAAGCCTCGATGTTTTTCGTTTATTACGCCAAGCGCGACGCCAAGGCGGAAGAGCGGCCGATCACTTTCCTTTTCAACGGTGGGCCGGGCTCTTCCACCGTGTGGCTGCATATGGGCGCGTTCGGCCCCAAGCGCGTGGTGACGGCGGATGACACGCACACACCGGCGGCGCCCTACAAGCTGATCGACAACGATGAGAGTCTTCTCGACGCCAGCGATCTTGTTTTCATTGATGCTCCGGGTACCGGTTTCAGCCGCATCGCGGGCAAAGATAAAGAGAAAGCTTTCTACGGCGTGGACTCGGACGCAAATGCTTTCTCGAATTTCATCCAGGAATTCCTGTCGAAATATGGTCGCTGGAATTCGCCCAAATATCTGTTCGGCGAAAGCTACGGCACGCCTCGCGCTTCTGTGCTGGTGAACGATCTCGAAACAAACCACGACATCGATTTCAACGGCGTCATTCTGCTGTCGCAGATTCTGAACTTCGACCTCAGCGCCGACGGTCCCGACGCCAACCCCGGCGTGGACCTGCCCTATCAGATCGCCTTGCCGACCTATGCGGCGACGGCCTGGTATCATCACAAGCTGCCGGGACAACAGCCCAAAGATCTTGTGCCCTTCGTGCAATCGGTCGAACGTTTCGCGATGACCGATTACGCGCTGGCGCTGCAGGCCGGCGCCGGCCTTCCGGCGGCGCGACGCAATGCGATTGCGCAGAAGCTGCACGAAGTTACCGGCCTTCCGGTGAGCTACATTCTGAAAGCCAATCTGCGTATCGATGGCGGTGAATTCGAAAAGAATTTGCAGGACGACGCGAACATGACGACTGGGCGCCTCGACTCACGTTTCTCAGGTCCGACTATCGATCCGCTCAGCAAGGAAGCCGATTACGACCCGCAATCGGCGGCGATCAGCTCGGCCTATGTTTCCGGCTTCAACACCTATGTCCGCGATGAACTCAATTACGGACAGGGCAAGGTCTACAATCCGGAAACCAATGTTTTCAAATGGTGGGAATTCAAGCACGCGCAGCCGGGCCAGTCCTTTGGCTTCCCCGGAGCGACCAACGTCATGCCGGATCTGGCTGACGCGATGAAATACAATCCCAATCTCAAGATCCTGCTGAATGGCGGCTATTTCGATCTCGCCACGCCTTACTATGAAGGCTGGTACGAGATGCATCATCTTGCGATTCCGGCGAACCTGCAGAACAACATTCAGTATCGCTACTATCAATCAGGCCACATGGTGTACGCCCATGAGGAATCGTTGAAACAGCTGCACGACAATGTGGCGACGTTCATCCGCGATACGCAGAACACCAAGCAACAATAAGCTTAGAGCGACTTCAAACGGGCGGCCCGCAATTGCGCGGCCGCCCGTTTCGTTGTGAGGATGCGCGGATGAGCGATGGTACCGAGTACGGGACGGATGCTTCCGCGGAAAGCGCACTCGAATTCGTCGTGCATGAAGCGGTCGGGCCGCCAATCAAGCCCGATCAGGCCGCAGCCATAATTGCGATGGGTTCGCTGGCGCTGATCATGGCGGGCGTGATGCCCGTCCTTCTGGGCACGCTTGCGGATGCGGGGCGGCTCAGCGCAGCGGGCATCGGCCAATGCGCCATGCTGGAGGGCCTGTCGATGGGTCTGACGGCGGGCATCGCCGGCATGGTGCTGAAGCCGGAAGGTTTGCGGCTGATCGGAATACTGGCGGCGCTGGCGCTCGCGATTCTGAACATCGCCACGGTGCCCGTCAGTGGGATTAGCGTGATCGCCGTGCGGGGGTTCGCCGGCGTTGCCGAAGGTCTTCTGCTGTGGATCACAATCGGCATGATCGTGCGCAGCGAAGTGCCAGAGCGCTGGGCGGGCGTGTTTTTCACCTCGTTCGTATCGGCCCAGCTTTTCATGGCGCTGCTGTTCGCGGTCTATGTCATGCCGCGTTTCGGCTCCGACGGTGGATTCCTGGCCTTGGCGCTGAGCGCTTTCGCTGGAATTGCTCTCGCGACGCGCCTGCCACAGCGCTACGAGACTCAGCAAATTCAGCCGGGAAAAGACATACGCGGCGCGCCGCCATTGCGCGGCTGGGCGGCGCTCGGTGCAACGCTGATTTTCACGGCAGCGGCCGGTGCTGTTGCGGTCTATCTCCAGCCTTTGGCGCATCAGGCCGGATTGGGCGCGGATGTGGCGCGCACGACCTTATGGATCTCACTGGCGGCGCAAGTCGCCGGCGGCGTGATCGCGACATCTATCGCCGGACGCGTGCATTATTTTACGGTGTTCTGCCTCTCGACCGTGGGCCTGCTGATCTGCTGGGCGACGATGGCCTTTCATCCGGCAGCATGGCTGTTCGTGTTCGTCAATGCGATGGCCGGTTTGGTCATCGTTCTCTATGGCCCGTTTCTCGTTCCGATGACGATCGAGGCCGATCCATCCCGGCGCGCCGCCATGCAGAGTGCCAGTGCGCAGGTGCTCGCGGGTGCGCTGGGACCGTTGTTGGCCTCTTTCGTTGTCGATGAACGCAATGCCTATGGCGTCCTGTATCTGGGCGCCGGATTGATCGTCAGCGGCCTCACGATGATGGCGGTTCTTCACCTAGTCGCGCTTCGCGAGCACAGGATCGCGCAAGCCGGGACGCGTTAGCGAAGCGCGATTGCACCGGAACAATTGCGCGCCTATGCCGTTGCGCAAACGGGACGTTCGCCCGATTCGCATTTGAAGGAACACGTCATGGCCAAAAAGACCAAGAACAAGAAGAGCAAGAAAGCGGCCTCGCGGACGAAAAAGACAGCTGCAAAGCCCATACGCGCAAAAGCCTCCGTGAAAGCAAAGAAGAGCAAAGCCTCCGCCAGGCCGGCTAAGAAGGCCGCAAAAAAATCCGTCAAAAAGGCGCCAGCGAAAAAACTCGTTGCAAAACGCAAGCCTGCGAAGACGAAAATCGCTGCCAAGAGCGCGCCGCGCCGCAGCAAGGATGCCATGGGCGAGGGCAATTACACGGCGTCACGCAATTTCCGTAAAGAAGAGACCGCATTCGTGCAGCGCAACAAAAAACGGATTCCACAGATGGGCAAGGAAGCCGAAGCGGCATTGGAAGATCCGGAAGGCGATGAATTGCGCCGCGCTGAAAAGGAAGCCGCTTCTCATGCCGAGGGATAAGGCTCAAGTTCCGATTTTTTCCGAATAATTAAACTTAAGACATGGTGCGGCAATTGGTTAAAAACCCCGATAGGCTCCAGTGGCGGCCGCTTGGGCCGTGAAAGCCATTGTTCATTTGGGGAGACATCCATGAAGATGATTTACAAAGGTGGGATTGCCGCGGCCGCTCTGCTTGCCACCGGCTTTTTCGCCGGACAGGCACTTGCCTATCAAGAACATATGCACGCGGCGTTGGATTCGCTGACATCGGCCCGCGACCAGCTTATGCAGGCCGAACACAACAAGCATGGCCATCGCGCCGAAGCTTTGCGCCTGACCAACAGCGCAATTGACGAAACACGGCTTGGAATCGACGAAGCCAATTGATCCCAGGCACCGATTGGTGCGGTTTAAACGTTTGCAAACCCAGTTCGCGAAAGCGGACGGGGTTTCGCGTTTCGGGCCCTCATCCGTTGTGCAACCCGAGCAGTGCCATGATCGGGCGTTCCAGCCACGCGACCGGCCCGGCGACGAGCCATTGGAAGGCGTTCACGCCAAGCTGCGGCAGGAAAATGAAGATCACCAGCACCGGCAACATGCCGAAACGATCAATCTGCGCGACGGACCGTGAAAGAGGCTGCGGCAGCAGACCGGTCAGGACGCGCCCGCCGTCGAGCGGCGGCAATGGAATCATGTTCAGCACGGCAAGCACGAGATTGATGTTCACAGATGCCCAGAGCAATTGCAGAAGCGGGCCTTCCAGCGCCGATCCGCCGGGCACCGGAATAAAGATGAGCAGGACCGAAATCGCCGCCAGCAAGAGATTCATCGCCGGACCTGCGATGGCGACCCAGACCATGTCGCGCTTGGGATGCCTTAAATTGGCGAAATTGACCGGCACCGGTTTGGCATAGCCGAACACGAATCCCGTACCCATCAGCACAAGCAGCATCGGTAGAAACACAGTGCCGAACGGGTCGATATGCCTGAGCGGATTGAGGGTAACACGCCCCTGCTCTGCTGCTGTGTTGTCGCCGAAATATCGCGCGACATAGCCGTGCGCCGCCTCGTGCAAAGTGATGGCAATGATGATCGGCAACGCAACGATCGCAATACGCCAAATGCGAGCGGTCAGATCCGCGGGCAAGAAGGCCTCGCTAGAATGCGGTCAACCATCGCTGGCCGCGAGCCATAGCCGGGCCAGCGCTTCAACGCCTTTGCGGTCTTCATCGTCGAAACGGTCCGGGATCGGCGCGTCGAGGTCGAGGACGCCGATGATTGCACCGCTGCGGATCAGCGGTACAACAAGCTCCGACCGCGATGCGCTGTCGCACGTAATGTGACCGGGAAATTTCTCGACATCGGGCACGACAAGACTCTTGCGCTGTGAGGCCGCCGTTCCGCACACGCCCTTGCCCAAGGCAATGCGCACGCAGGCGGGTTTGCCTTGAAACGGCCCCAGGACAAGTGTGCCGGTGCGCAGAAAATAGAACCCCGCCCAGTTGAGCTGATCCAGGCCATGATAAAGCAGCGCCGAGAGATTGGCGGCGTTGGCGATCGAATCCCGTTCGCTTTCGAAGAGCCCACGCGCCTGCAAGGCGAGATCGTGATAAATCTCGGTCTTGTTTCCAGATGGTCTGGCGGACGCGAACATTATTTCTTGGGCTCGAATTTGAGCGCCACGCCGTTCATGCAATAGCGTTGCCCCGTCGGCTGCGGACCATCTGGAAAAACGTGCCCGAGATGCCCGCCGCATTTGGCGCAATGCACTTCCGTGCGCGTCATGCCAATACCGTGATCATTTGATGTTCCCACTGCGCCGTCGCGCGGCGCATAGAAGCTCGGCCAGCCGGAACCGCTTTCATATTTCGTAGTCGCGTCATAGAGCATCTCGCCGCAGCCCGCGCAGCGAAAAATCCCTTCGCGTTTTTCGGCATTGAGCGGACTTTCGCCGGCACGTTCCGTGCCGTGCTTGCGCAGCACGCGATAGGCGTCGGGGTGAAGTTCCGCTTTCCATTCTTCGTCCGTCTTGGCGACGGGAAATGTCTTGTGATCGCTCATCGCACTTTCCTCTCTTGCGTGTCGCAGACTGTTCGTCAGGAGATGCCCTGCTGTTACCTTCCGTCAATTTCCGGCAGTACCAATAATGACAGTCAGTGTCTGGCGCATGCGGCCCTTATTGCCGAAATCCCAGCTCCCACCATAGCCGATGTCGTCCACGCGCCAGCCATCCTGGGTTTTCACCAAATAGGCCGTGTCGGTCCAATGAACAGGCTTGTCGGAGGGATTTTTCCTGGAGTCATCATAAATCATGTCTGCGGCACATTGCGCGTTCTGGGCGTCGCCATTGCAGGTTTTGACGTGAAACGACGTCACGCCTTCAAACATCGAACTGAACAAATCGCCTTCGACGAGCGGTGGAGAATCCTTGTTTGCCTGCGTGAATTTGACTTCGGCCGCATTGGCGTTGCCGAGCAGGCTGTTCAACCCCGGAGAAACATATGGCGCATATTTGGCGAGCAGCGCGGCATCGGGAATGCCGTCCTGAGAACTCGCCTGATGCACCCGATAAAAACTATCCGCGACGCGGATCTGGGCCGCGCTGTCGGACTCCGCTGCATGCGCGGTCAGCGCGATCGCGCAGAAAAGGCCAGCGAGCAGAAGAGCGTGTCTCATCAGGCTCGCGACTTCAGCAGATCGCGAATTTCACGAAGGAGCACTACATCTTCGGGCGGCGGGGGAAGTTCGACCGATGGCGGCAGCGGTTTTGTCTGAAGCCTGTTGATGCTGCGTATCAGAACGAAAAGCGCGATGGCAACCACGATGAAATTGAGAATCGTGTTTACAAAAAGTCCGTAATTAATCGTGACCGCGCCGATCTTCTGAGCCTCGGCGATGGTGGCAACGTGTGGCCCCTTGAGCGTGAAGAAGAAATTGGAAAAATCGATACCACCCATGGCCCAGCCGATGGGCGGCATGATGACGTCTTTCACCAGCGAATTGACGATGCCGGTGAAAGAAGCGCCGATGACAACACCGACCGCGAGGTCGATAACGCTGCCGTGCATCGCGAATTTCTTGAATTCTTCGAACATCAGGCTCTCCAGTGCCCGGCGATGCTAATTCGGACCCCTACGTCCAACAAGCAGCCGGCCGGTGACCGCAGCGAGAACGAGCCAGCCGATCAGCGCACCCGATAATGCGCCGCGCGCATTGGCAAATTCGTCGAGAATATCGGCATCGCGACCGACGAACCCCTGAATGATTTCCAGTGCGCCACCCATGGCGATCAGTCCAATCATTGCGAAGAGCGCCCGCCATCCGGCTCGCAGCATGATTGTCGCCAATAGAGAAAGAATGAGATAAGCCAGAAAGTGCATGGTTTTGTCGGACATCGCGCCGAGCACCGTCGGTGGCGGTCCAAGTTCGCCACCCACAACGCCAGCCCATGCTGGAAGAAAAAGAATGGCTGCGGCGCGCGAGGTTTCGCGCAACCGATCATCTGCCGACATGAAGTCAATCCACTGGTCTCGGACCTGCTTAGCCGGATTTTGCGAAAAGCGCGATCAGACTTCGCGCTGTGTTTCAGACCTGCTGCGGCAGAATCAGTTTGCAGGAAACTTCCTGCAGCATTTCGCTGATCGCATGTGAACGGGAATGGCTCTTTTGCGACTGGGGCACTTGAACCCGCACAACGCTTGCGAGCAACGATAGATGGTGGACGACATGATGGCTCGTGTTGCTGATCATCGCCAACTATCCTGGCGTTGGGGCGCAAGGGCAATATTGGGCCATGGTCTTGGAGAGCCTCGATTTCTCAACCAAGATGCTCGTGCTTTCGCTGTTATAAATAAAATCGTTTGATTTCAATGAGTTATATGTGGACATTACAGATTATGTTGACAGACAAGGAAATTGACGGATGGCGGCTCGAAATCCCAGGATTTCGGCGTCATGGATGAGGCTTCCGGCGAGCGTAAATCTCACGCCGACTAGTTCTGCACGCTTGCAAAAAAGCGGCCTTCCTTATAAGACGCGCCCTCTTTCGGGGCCGCCCGGCGTAAGGGCATGCCGAGGCGACCCGCAAAGGTCTGGCCGGACACAAATCCGAGCCTGCCAAGCCAATAGGAGACCGAAATGCCCAAAATGAAGACCAAATCGAGCGCCAAAAAGCGCTTTCGCTTCACCGCGAGCGGCAAGATCAAGCACGGCCAGGCGGGAAAACGCCACGGCATGATCAAGCGCTCCAACGAGCAAATCCGCGAATTGCGCGGCACCTCGGTGATGTCCGCCTCCGAAACCCAGCGCATCAAGCGCTGGATGCCGTACGGTTGAGGAGAACTGAACCATGTCACGTGCTCCCCGCGCAGTACCCAGCCACGCCCGCCGCAAGAAGGTCTTCAAAGCCGCAAAGGGCTTTTATGGCCGCCGCAAGAACACGATCACCTCGGCCAATGCCGCGGTCGATCATTCGCTGCAGCACAATTATATCGGCCGCAAGCTGAAGAAGCGGAATTTCCGCGCCCTCTGGATCCAGCGCATCAACGCGGCCTGCCGCGAACATGGGCTGACCTATAGCCGATTTATCAGCGGGCTTCTGAAGGCCGGTATCGAGATCGACCGCAAGGTGCTCTCGGACCTGGCCATTCGCGAGCCCGCAGCCTTTAAGGCTCTGGTGGATCAGGCCGGCAAATAAGCGCTTAAACCTGCATCGGAGCGGCGGCCTTGGTTTTCGACCAAGGCCGTGATTCAAACATTCCGATACGGGGTTCTTATGAGCGATTCGAATGATCTGGAGACAAAAGTTCTCCAGTTCTTAATTCAAATTCCTAGCATTTCAGATAAGGGCGCTCTCAACACAATTCGAGTTGAAGCGCTTGGAAAAAACGGCGCAAATACTGCGCTGTTGAAGTCCTTGGGTGGCATGACGCCCGAAGAGAGAACTCATAAGTCGCCGATTTATAATGGCTGGAAGAACGAACTTACTCAAAAAATTACTCAACGAGAGAATGAATTAAGCGACCTGGAGTTGAACAAGCGTCTCGCGTCCGAGCGCGTTGACATAACATTGCCGCCGCGTCCGGAACCACAAGGCACGATTCATCCGATCACACAGGTCCTGGATGAGCTCACCGCGATCTTCGGCGATCTGGGATTCGCCATCGCCGAAGGCCCCGATGTCGAATTCGACGACTATAATTTCACCAAGCTGAACATTCCGCCCGATCATCCGGCGCGGCAGATGCACGACACGTTCTATATGGCCAAGCAGAAGGATGGTTCGCAGCACGTTCTGCGCACGCATACCTCGCCCGTGCAGGTGCGCACGATGCTCAATCAGAAGCCGCCAATCCGCATCATCTCGCCGGGCCGCACCTATCGCGTGGATTCCGACGCCACCCATTCGCCCATGTTCCATCAATATGAAGGACTGGTGATCGACGAAAAGATGCACCTTGGCAATCTGAAATGGGTGCTGGAGGAATTTTATAAAGCGTTCTTCGAAGTCGATTCCGTCGAACTGCGCGCGCGGCCATCGTATTTCCCTTTCACCGAACCGTCCGTGGAATGGGATCTGCGCTGTGACCGCTCGATTCCCAACCAGATCAAATTCGGCACCGGCAATGACTGGTTGGAGCTTGCCGGCTCAGGAATGGTGAACCCCAAAGTTCTCGAAATGTGCGGCATCGATCCCGACAAATATCAGGGCTTCGCTTTCGGCGGCGGGCTCGATCGTTTGGCGATGCTGAAATACGGCATTCCGGACATTCGCCCGTTCTTCGAGTCCGACGTGCCCTGGCTCAGGCATTATAGCTTCCCAGCTCTCGACATCCCGACTTTGGATGGAGGGCTTTCACGATGAAATTCCCACTCTCCTGGCTGAAGAACTCCCTCGACACGGATGCAGACGCAAAGACCATTGCCGCCAAGCTGACGTCGATCGGTCTTGAGGTGGAATCCGTCGAGGACGCGGGCGCGCGGTTGAAGGATTTCACCGTCGCCTATGTCGTGTCGGCAGAGAAACATCCCAACGCCGACAAGCTGAAGCTCTGCATGGTTGATACCGGCGTCGGCGAGCCGACCCAGGTCGTCTGCGGCGCACCCAACGCGCACACGGGCATGAAGGCGGTGTTCGCGAAACCCGGCGTCGTCATCCCCGTGACGGGAGACGTGCTGAAGATCGGCACGATTCGCGGCGTGGAATCGCGCGGGATGTTGTGCTCGGGGCGTGAGCTCCTACTCAGCGACGATCATGAAGGCATCATCGAATTGCCGACGGACGCGAACGTCGGTGAGCCGGCGGCGAAGGCACTTGGTCTCAACGATCCGGTGATCGATGTCTCGATCACGCCCAATCGCGGCGACGCGGCGAGCGTTTATGGCATCGCACGCGATCTCGCGGCTTCTGGCTTGGGTCGGTTGCGCGAAGGCGATCTGTCACCCGTGAAAGGGAAATTCCCGTCACCCATCCAGACCATTCTCGATTTTCCCGAGGGCACGCAGAATGCCGCGCCAATGTTCGCGGGCCGGCTCATTCGCGGCGTGAAGAACGGACCGTCCCCCAAATGGCTTCAGGATTGGCTGAAGGCCGCGGGCCTGCGCCCGATCTCCGCGCTGGTCGATGTGACGAATTTCATTTCGCTCGATCGCGGGCGGCCGCTGCATGTATTCGACGCGGCAAAACTGAAAGGCAATTTGCGCGCACGATTCGCGAAGGATGGCGAGCAACTCGTCGCGCTGGACGGCAAAACCTACACGCTTGATTCCGAGATGGTTGTGATCGCCGACGATGATGCCGCGCGCGGCATTGGCGGTGTGATGGGCGGGGAGGATTCGTCCTGCACAGACGGGACCACCGATGTGTTCATCGAGTCTGCCCTGTTCGATCCGGTGCGCGTGGCGCGCGCCGGGCGCATTCTTGGAATTGTCTCGGACGCACGCTACCGCTTCGAACGTGGCGTTGATCCGGAATTCGCGCTGCCGGGCCTGGAACTCGCGACAAAGATGATTCTGGAGCTCTGTCGGGGCGAGCCCGATGAAGTGGTCGTGGCGGGCAAGGTGCCGGACTGGCGCCGCATGATCTCTTTCTCGCTGGCGGCGGTGAAGAAACTTGCCGGCGTCGATGTTGCGAAGGACAAAATCGTTCGCATCCTTTCCAGTCTGGGCTTCAACATCGACGGCAACGATCCGATGAATGTTACGCCGCCCAGCTGGCGCAGCGACGTCGTCGGGAGCGCGGATCTTGTCGAAGAGGTCGTGCGCATTTATGGCTTGGATAAAGTGCCGTCGGCGCCGATGGATCGTCCGTCGGTAATCGCGCGCCCGACACTGACTTCCGCACAGCGCCGTTCACGTATCGTCAAAAGAACCTTGGCTGCGCGGGGCTTCAACGAGACGATCAACTTCTCTTTCATCCCGCGCGCGCACGCGGCCCTGTTTGGTGGCGGCGACGACGAACGGCAAGTTGCAAATCCCATTGCCGCGGATCTGGACGCAATGCGGCCAAGCCTGCTGCCATCTCTGCTGGCGGCGGCTGCGCGCAACCAGGCGCGTGGATTTCCAGATGTGATGCTGTTTGAACTCGGCGCGCAATTCGAAAGCGGCATGCCCGAAGCACAGACGACGGTGGCTGCGGGAATCCGAAGCGGCGCGGGCGTACGAAGCTGGACAAAATCTGCGCACCCGGCGGATGCTTTCGACGTTAAAGCCGATATGCTGGCCGTGCTGGAAGCCGCGATGAACGGGCCGATGACCGCGCCAGTCAAGCAGGGCGCCGCTTCGTGGTATCACCCCGGCCGCTCGGGAACGCTCGCATTGGGACCCAAGATTCTCGCCAATTTCGGCGAACTTCATCCAAAGATTCTGACTGCTTTCGATCTGAAAGGGCCGGTCAGCGCTTTCGAGGTTTTCTTGAGCGCGGTGCCGGAATCCAAAACCAAAGGCAAAGCGCGCGCACCTTTCAATCCCTCGCCCTTCCAGCCGGTGGAGCGCGATTTTGCCTTCGTGGTTGACAGCGCGATCACGGCGGATTCGATCGTCAAGGCCGCGAAGGGTGCCGAGCGCGATTTGATCGAATACATCGACGTCTTCGACGTCTATGAGGGCAAGGGCGTGCCGCAGGGGAAGAAGTCGCTCGCAATCTCCGTCCGTCTGCAGCCGAAGGATAAAACGCTGACGGACGCCGAGATTGAAACCATCGCGCAGAAGATCGTGGCGGCCGTCGCAAAAGCCACTGGCGGAACGTTGCGTACGTAATAGGGCGCGTACCTTCGGCATTTTCAATAAATTTCCGTCGCCCCGGCTTGTCGGGAAGGGCCGTCTTTCTGTTATGTCTCTATGGAAATTTTGACTGCCGCATGAGGCGAACGATGAGATTTGGAGATTCTTGCGCATGACCTCACAAGCCTTCGACAAGAAATCCGGCCTCGCTTTCATTGTCGCGTTCGGTGTTGTCAGCCTGTTTGCCGATATGGCCTATGAGGGTATGCGCTCCTCAACCGGACCGTTCCTCGCGCTGTTGGGTGCGAGCGGCACAGCGGTCGGTTTCATCGCGGGCGCGGGCGAATTGTTCGGCTATCTGCTGCGGCTGGTATCCGGGCGCATCGCGGAACGCACGCGGCTTTATTGGCCGATCACCCTGGCCGGATACGTTCTGCAGATGGCTGCAGTACCTTTGCTCGGACTGAGCGGCAACTGGATGATCGCGGCTGTCATCATCGTTCTGGAGCGTACCGGCAAAGCAATCCGCAACCCGACCGCGAACTTCATGATGAGCCGCGCGGGCGAGCATATCGGCCAAGGATGGGCCTTCGGATTACAGGAAGCGCTGGATCAGACCGGCGCCCTGATCGGTCCGCTGATCATCGCCCTGGTCCTGGCGCATCACGGAAATTATCGCGACGCTTTTCTTTGGCTCGCGGTACCCGCGGTCCTGACATTGGTAACCGTGGGAACGGTCGCGTTGCGTTGGCCCTTCGCGGGTCACGTGAAGCCGCCGGAAAAAGGATCGACGACTGCGGCGCTCGCGTCGAATTTCTGGCTTTACGCTGCAAGCTCCGGATTGGTTGCATTCGGCTTCGCGGATTATTCGCTGATTGCATATCATTTCGCGCAGACGCACATCGTATCCAACACGACGATCCCGATTCTCTATTCAGTGGCGATGGGAACATCGGGCCTCGGCGCTTTGGTCTTCGGCCTGCTCTTCGATCGCTATGGATTCGCCATTCTGCCGCCCGCCATTCTGGCAGCCGCCGTCACCACGCCGCTGGCCTTCCTTGGCGGACATGATCTGGCGATCGCGGGCGCGGGTCTTTGGGGATTGGCCCTTGGCGCACAGAACTCCGTCCTTTCGGCCGGCGTAGCTTTGCTTGTTGCCGAACAAACGCGCGCACGGGCCTATGGCACATTCTCCGCGATCTTCGGCATTGCCTGGTTCGCGGGCAGCGCTTTGATGGGCACGCTCTACGATGTTTCGCTGACTGCAATGGTGAGCGTCGCCGTTTTTGCCGAACTGGCGGCCCTGGTGCCCTTCGCTCTCGCAATCCGAAAGACGAAATAGTCAGGCCGCTTTCAGATTGTGCGCGAGCAGCACAGGCGCGGCGCCCATCTGCTGTGCCAGTTTTTCAAACTCGCCGCGCGCCTGCGCGTTCGAACGCTGATGGCGCTCGGCAAAAATGAATTCGTTCTTCAGCGAATGTTCAAGGCCGGTGAATTCGGTGACGCGCACTCTGTAACCATGCGCTTCCAGGAATAATCCGCGCAGCACATTGGTCAGATGCGCGCCGAATTCGCGGCGTTGAATGGGATGACGCCAAAGCTGATGCATCGGCCCCTTCACGTCATCGAGCTCCCGCGCGACTTCCGCCTGACAGCACGGCACCAGCGCCACGAATCTCGCCTCGTTCTGAAGCGCGAACAGGATCGCTTCATCCGTTGCGGTATCGCAGGCGTGCAACGCCGTAACGACGTCGGCTTTTCCGCCCGACAGCTTCGCATCGCGGATTGCGCTTTCGAGGAAGTGCATGCGCTCGAAGCCGCTTTCGGCGGCGATCTTCTGAGATGTCTCGATCAGGTCATGCCGTGCTTCGATGCCGTAGACCGTGCCACGGCTCTGTTTGGTGAAGAACAGATCGTAGAGAATAAACCCGAGATAGGATTTACCGGCGCCAAGGTCGGCCAGAAGTGGCTGCTCTTTCTCCGCGAAGGCCCAGTCCAGCGCGGGGCGGATCAGATTCGCCAGATGCAACACCTGTTTCAGCTTGCGCCGTGAATCCGCGTTCAGCCCGCCGTTCTGCGTGAGAATATGCAGCGCCTTCAGCAGCGCGACAGACTGGCCGGGCCAGAGTTCGCCAATCGGGTCTTTTGGGGCAGTTTTCTTTTGGGTTTTCGCCATCGCGCCGGACCCTAACCGCCTCGCCCGTCGAAGGAAACGGCATGGCTGGACCACCGGCACCCTCGCCGCTATACCCCCGCCTCGGCCTCAAGCAGCGAAGCGGTAGGCCATAGAGAATCCATGATCGACCTCGCCAAAATCCGCAATTTTTCCATTGTCGCACATATCGACCATGGCAAATCCACGCTGGCCGACCGGCTGATTCAAGTCACCGGCGGGCTGACCAGCCGTGAGATGAAGGATCAGGTGCTCGATTCCATGGATATCGAGCGCGAGCGTGGCATCACCATCAAGGCGCAGACCGTTCGCCTGGAATACAAGGCGAAAGACGGTGAGACCTACATCCTCAATCTCATGGACACGCCCGGCCATGTGGACTTCGCCTATGAGGTAAGCCGCTGCCTTGCCGCTTGTGAGGGCGCATTGCTGGTGGTGGATGCGAGCCAGGGCGTGGAGGCCCAGACGCTGGCGAATGTCTATCAGGCGATCGACGCCAATCTCGAAATCGTGCCGGTGCTGAACAAGATCGACCTCCCTGCCGCGGAAACCGAACGCGTGCGCCAGCAGATCGAGGACGTAATCGGCATCGACGCTTCGGAAGCAATCGCGATTTCCGCCAAGACGGGCCTCAATATCGACGGCGTGCTGGAAGCCATCGTCACACGGCTCCCAGCGCCCAAAGGCGATCGCAACGCGCCGCTGAAAGCCTTGCTCGTCGATAGCTGGTACGATTCTTACCTCGGTGTTGTCGTTCTCGTACGCGTGGTCGATGGCGAGCTGAAGCGCGGCCAGAAGATTCGCATGATGGCTGCCGACGCCGTCTATCAGGTCGAGCGCGTAGGCGTGTTCACGCCCAAGCAGGTGACGGCCGAATCGCTTGGTCCCGGCGAAGTCGGATTCATCACCGCGCAGATCAAGGAAGTCGCCGACACGCAAGTCGGCGATACCATCACCGACGAGAAACGCGGCACATCGACACCGCTGCCAGGATTCAAGCCCGCGCAACAGGTTGTGTTCTGCGGATTGTTTCCCGTCGATGCGGCCTTGTTCGAAGATTTGCGTGAGGCGCTCGGCAAGCTGCATCTGAACGATGCGAGTTTCACCTACGAAACCGAAACCAGCGCCGCGCTGGGCTTTGGTTTTCGTTGTGGATTTCTGGGACTACTCCATCTTGAAATTATCCGCGAGCGGCTGGAACGCGAATTCAATCTCGATCTGATCGCGACGGCGCCGTCCGTCATCTACCGCCTTCACATGAACGACGGTTCGATGAAGGAACTGCACAACCCGGCCGACATGCCGGATGTGACGCGTATCGCCTTCATCGAAGAGCCGTGGATTCGCGCCACAATTCTGGTCCCGGACGAACATCTGGGTGCGGTGCTGAAGCTGTGCGAAGACCGGCGCGGACGGCAGATCGAACTCACCTATGCCGGCGCGCGCGCCATGGTGATTTACCGACTGCCGCTCAACGAAGTGGTGTTCGATTTCTACGACAGGCTGAAATCGGTTTCGCGTGGCTATGCCAGCTTCGACTATCACATCGAAGACTATCAGGAGGGCGATCTGGTCAAACTGTCCATCCTCGTGAATGGCGATCCGGTGGACGCGCTGTCCATGATCGTGAACCGTCAGCGTTCGGAAAGCCGCGGACGCGTGATGTGCGAAAAACTGAAAGAACTGATCCCCCGCCATCTGTTCGTCATTCCGATCCAGGCGGCGATCGGCGGCAAGATCATTGCGCGCGAAACCATCAGCGCGATGCGCAAAGACGTCACCGCAAAATGCTATGGCGGCGACATCTCCCGCAAGCGCAAGCTCCTCGACAAGCAGAAAGAGGGCAAGAAAAAGATGCGCCAGTTCGGCAAGGTCGACATCCCGCAGGAAGCCTTCATTGCCGCGTTGAAGATGGATCAGGACTGATCTGCCGATACTAAGCGCGGATGGCGGACGCGCTGAACGGAACCTAATAGCGTCCCAGGTTCATTTCCTGCGGCGCACCTGGCAACGCTGCTGCGGTCGCAAAACTATTCCGGCAAAGACTGATCGCCGCGAATTGAGCTAGACTGGTGCTTCGGGATGGGAGCGCCAGGCATGTCCACGGATATCGACAATTCGCCCGCTGAAACACGCACCTTGTTTGCCGCGCGGCTGGCGCTGGGCCTGTTGCAGGGACTGGCGCTCTACCTGCTTTATCGTGCGGCCGATGCGCACGTCTGGCCCGCGACCGAACCGACCTCTTTTGCGCCGCAACTTCTGACAGCGCTTTACGTCCCATTACTGATTTCGCAGGCGATGGGCACGATGCGGCTGCGCACGCTGCTCATCTGGGCCTTGGTTGCGACGATCGCCACCTGCGGACTCGCGACCTATGACCGCTTGCGCGATCCGGTCAGCGTCATCACGAACAATGACGATCTTCTGCCGATGTTCTCGCTGTTTTTCTTCGGCTTCGCGGGATTGTTCATCGCGCAATCGCTCATCGCCGGCGGTGACGCGCAGCGCCGCTTCGTTGCGTCTTACGACGCTTATTTTGACGCGGCGTGGAAGCTCGGCGTGCAAATGGCGTTGTCGGCCGTGTTCGTCGGCGTGTTTTGGGGCGTGCTGTGGCTGGGCGCGGAATTGTTCAATCTGATCAAGCTCGACTTTCTGCACAAGCTGATCGAGCACGACTGGTTCGCTATTCCGGCAACGGTGCTGGCGACTGCGGCCTCCATCCATCTCACCGATGTGCGCGCTCGGCTCGTCGCGGGCATCCGCGGCGTTGTGCTGACTCTGCTCGGCTGGCTGTTGCCGCTGATGGCGCTGATCGCCGCGGGATTTCTCGCAGGTTTGTTCTTCACCGGCTTCGCGCCTTTGTGGCAGACGAAAGCCGCGACGGCTGGCTTGCTCGGCGCCTCTGCCATGCTTGTCGTGTTGATCAACGCTGCTTATCAGAACGGCGAGGGCGAGAGCCCGCGGCCCGCGCTGTTGCGCTATAGCGAATTGGTCGCCTCCTTTACGCTTGTGCCGCTGGTTTTGATCGCCGCTTACGCGCTCGTGCTACGTGTGAGCCAGTACGGCTGGACGGTCGAGCGCATCGCCGCCCTCGCCTGCATCATCGCCGCGCTCTGCTACGCCTTCGGATACGCAGGGGCGGCGATCTTGTCGCTTCTGGGGCGGCAATGGATGCAGACGCTCGAGCCGGTGAATATCGCAGCATCCTTTGTGGTCATCGTCCTGCTGCTGGCGCTGTTCACGCCGGTCGCCGATCCGATGCGGCTTTCAGTGGAAGATCAGATTGCAAGATTGCAGGCCGGAAAAATCGCGGCGGCGAATTTCGATTACGATTACCTCAGACGCGAGGGCGGACGCTTCGGCAAGCATGCGCTTGAAAAACTGGCCGCAGCGAAAGACCTGGAAATCCGCAGACGGGCAAAATATGAGCTGGCCGCGAATGCGCCGTCCCCGCAACTGGCGGCGGGACCGTTTCATCTGACCGCCAACCTCGCGGTCTATCCCAAAGGCCGAGTGTTGCCGCAAAGTTTTGTCACTCAGAAATGGGCTATGACGAAGCCGGAGGTCTATGTTCCGGGATGCCTTACGATGGCCGGCCTCGCCTGCGATGCCGTTCTGACCGATCTCGACGGCGACGGTGTGGACGAGATCATCGTGATCAACGGCGATGGCCAACTCTATTGGTGGGGAACGGTGATGAAGCTTGGCGATGACGGCAAATGGTCGGCGGTCGGCACCCTGCCCGCGCCCCATTGCAAGGGCGATCTCGAAGCACTGCGCAATGGGACGTTTAAGACCGTGCCGCCACCCTCATCCAAATGGAATGTTCTGGAGGTCGGTGGACGCGAGATTCATCTGGAACCGGTGAAACAGGTCTCGACGGTTTCTTGCCCGCCCTAAAATCCGCATTGGGATTTGCCGGGCGCTGGCTTAAACAGGCGCATGAAATCCACCGTCGCCATCCTCGATTACGGATCCGGCAATCTGCGCTCGGCGCAGAAAGCGCTGGCGCGCGTTGCGGCTGAACACGCGACCGGACACGAGATTGTCGTCACATCGGGCGCGGATGTGGTGGCGAAGGCCGAGCGAATCGTTTTGCCCGGTGTCGGTGCGTTCGGCGATTGCATGAAGGGACTTAGAGCGGTTCCGGGCATGATCGCTGTGTTGAACGAGGCGGTGCTGAAACGGGGCGTTCCATTCCTTGGTATCTGTGTCGGCATGCAGTTGCTGGCCGATGTCGGTCGCGAATTCGGCGATCATGCTGGGCTAGGCTGGATTGGGGGCGATGTCCTGCGGATTGCGCCATCCGATCCAACGCTCAAGATCCCACATATGGGCTGGAATGAGTTACGTGTGATGCAGCCGCATCCGTTGCTTGCAGATATGCAGCCGGGCGCGCACGCCTATTTTGTGCACTCTTATCATCTGCGAGCGAATGATCCGGGCCAGATTCTGGCGACGACGGATTACGGCCAAACGATTGCCGCGGTCGTTGGGCGCGACAACATCGCCGGCACGCAATTTCATCCCGAGAAGAGCCAGGCCGTCGGTCTCGCTCTCCTCGCGAATTTTCTGAAGTGGAAGCCGTGATCCTTTTTCCCGCCATCGATCTGAAGGACGGCGCCTGCGTGCGGCTGAAACGCGGCGCTATGGATGAGGCGACCGTGTTCAACACCGACCCCGGCGCACAGGCGCGCACCTTTGAGGATGCCGGATTCGAATGGCTTCACTGCGTGGATCTCAACGGGGCCTTCGAGGGCCGTTCCGCCAATCGAGAAGCGATTGAGGCTGTTCGGGGCGCCATCAAATTGCCGATCCAGCTGGGCGGCGGCATACGCGACCGCGTTGGTATCGAAAGCTGGCTGAATGCCGGTATCACGCGGATCATTCTGGGCACTGCCGCTCTCAAAAACCCCGAACTGGTGAAGGAAGCGGCAAGGGCCTATCCCGGCCGGATCGCCGTTGGGATCGACGCCAGGGACGGCAAGGTTGCCGTCGAGGGATGGGCTGAAACATCTCAGCTCGAGGTCGCCGAACTGGCGCGACGCTTCGAAGATGCGGGCGTGGCGGCGATTATCTTCACCGATATTGGCCGGGACGGGATGCTTCAGGGCGTGAATGTCGAGGCCACTGCCAGACTGGCGAAGCAGGTTCACATCCCGATTATTGCATCCGGTGGGGTCGCCGGAATCGAAGATATCGATGCCCTTGTTGGCGCGAATAAGCCCAACATCTTGGGGGTGATCATCGGCCGGGCATTGTATGACGGCCGGATTGCCGCCGGCGCCGCTTTGCGCCGCGCGCAGGCGCGCTAACCAATTTCAAAATCGACCTTAATATCGTTCTTGGAAAAAGGCTTGTCAGCGTTTGTTGAGACGATGAATGATGTCGTCGAGCTGCTCGAGCGTACGATAGGCAATACGCAGTTCGCCTCCCCTCTCACCTTTGTGCAGGATGTGAACTTTTAGTCCCAACATATTGGAAAGATTGGATTCCAAGGCCCTGACATCCGGGTCACTCGAGGTATTCGACTTGGTCTTACCAGATTTGGTGGGTGAACGCTGTTCGGCTTGACGCACATTGAGCGCGCTTTCGACAATCTCTCGCGCCCGGGCTTCGGGGTCCGCGACACCAATCAGGGTTCGGGCGTGACCGGCCGTCAGTCTTCCGTCACGCACCATCGCTTTCACGGCCTCCGGCAGCTTGAGCAGCCGCAGCGTGTTAGCGACGTGGGGCCTGCTCTTGCCGACCTCCTGAGACACACGTTCCTGGGTATAGCCAAAACGGTCCATGAGCTCGTGATAGGCGGCCGCCTCTTCGATGGCGTTCAGATCGGCGCGCTGGATGTTTTCGATGATGGCGAGCTCGAGCGCCTCACCATCGGCCATTTCGCGAACAACGACCGGGACGTCATGCAGCTTGGCGAGCTGCGATGCGCGCCAGCGGCGCTCGCCAGCCACGATCTCGAAGGCATTCGCCTCGCCCGCAATGGGCCGCACCAGAATGGGTTGGAGCACGCCCTTCTCGCGAATGGAGTTCGCCAGATCATTCAGATCGTCCGCCGCAAAATTCTTGCGCGGCTGAAAACGGTTCGGACGCAGGAAGGCGATCGGCACGGTGCGCTGGTTGCGGCTCTGCGTTTCGGATTTCGGCGCGACCGGTACGTCTTCGCCGATCAGTGCGGCAAGCCCGCGACCCAATCCATGCCTGCGATGTTCGTCTGCCATTTTGGGCTCCGCACTCATGCTGCCAGCCTCGCGCGTTCGCGCTGAATCAATTCGCCGGCGAGCTTGATATAGGCCTGACTGCCGGGACAGCGTAGATCGTAAACGAGTGCCGGAAGCCCATGGGACGGGGCTTCCGAGATACGCACGTTCCGTGGAATGACGGTGCGATAAACTTTGTCCCCCAGATGCTCGCGCACATCGGCCGCCACCTGGTCCGACAAATTGTTTCGCTTGTCGAACATGGTGAGGATGATGCCCTGAATCTCCAGGTCCGGATTGAGATTGGCACGCACGCGTTCGATTGTTTTCAAAAGCTGGCTCAAGCCCTCAAGCGCGAAGAACTCGCATTGCAGCGGTACGACGACCGCATCGGCGGCTGCCATGGCGTTGACGGTGAGCAAGGACAGCGACGGCGGACAGTCGATCAGAATGTAGGAAAATTGCGATGCTCCGTGTACGGAGTAATGCGCGATCGCATCCTTCAGCCGGAAGTTGCGGCGCTCGATGTTGATCAGTTCCAGCTCGGCGCCAGAAAGATCGACGGTCGCCGGCACGATGGATAGGCGCGGGATCTTGGTCGGGATCACGGCCTGCTCGATATCGGCCTCCCCCATCAGAACGTCGTAGGTGGTGAGCTTGCGGTCGGCGCGCGGCACGCCCAGACCAGTCGAGGCATTGCCCTGCGGGTCGAGGTCGAGAACCAGGGTCGGTTCGCCGACGGCGGCCAGCGCAGTTCCCAAATTGATGGCAGTCGTGGTCTTGCCAACGCCACCCTTCTGGTTGGCGACGACCAGAACGCGGGGACGCTTTGGGCTGGCTTGCGAGTTAGCGGCGAGCGACATGGGCGATGTCCCGGATTTCGAGAATGACGCCGGAGGAGTCGGTCTGGCTCTCGTGTCTTTCTAGCGTCATCCTCCAAGATTTACGGGCTTGGGTCAATTCAACCTCTACAGATTGACCCTTGAGGAAAAGGTTCACGGTGTTTCTGGTCTGAAAAATTTGTGCGTAAGCCAGCAGTTTTTCTAGCGGCGCGCAGGCGCGGGCCGTGACGACGTCGAAACCCTGCGGTTTTGCTGACTCCATGCGGGTGTTGAAGATCTTTGCGTTCAAATCCATGAGCTGGACGGCGGCCTCAAGGAATTTGCTTTTCTTTCCAGTGGATTCGTAGAGAGACACCTGGAAATTCCCTCGCTCCCGCAAGAGTACGGCCAGCACCAAGCCCGGAAATCCCGCGCCGCTACCCAGATCGGCCAAGCTGCGGGCGCTCTCTGGAATAAATCGCTGCAACTGGGCGCTATCCCAGATGTGGCGGCGCCAAACATCGTCCAAGGATTTGGCAGACACGAGGTTGTGGCGCGCGTTCGAGTCGACGAGCAGCGCGACATAGGCCTTCACCCGCGTCAGCGTTTCACGTGAAACATTTGCGGCTGCGGCGAATTCGTCGGGCCCGAATTCAGGATGCAGCACGTTGTTTTCCGGCACTGGCAAGACCGCGCGCATGAGCAAGCACAAGCGTCAGGGCGGCGGGCGTGACGCCATCGATACGGCCTGCCTGGCCGAGCGTCGTCGGGCGGATTTTCTCCAGCTTCAGCCGCGCTTCTGTCGAGAGGCCGTGCACGGCGGAATAATCAAGATCAGCGGGAAGCGCGCGAGATTCATCGCGGCGAAAGGCGAGAATGTCGGCTTCCTGACGATCCAGGTAACCCGAATAATGCGCGTCGATTTCCAGCTGTTCGACGATCTCAGGAGCAAAGGCCCTTAGTTCTGGCCACAAGCCGGCCAGGGTATCGAATTCGACGTTTGGAAGACTGAGCAGATCATTGGCCGTGCGGCGCACGCCATCCAACCGGATCGCGATACCGAGTTTGGCGGCTTCGTTTGGGGTCAGATTGAGTTCGTTCATCCGGGCTCTGGCCGTGTTGAGCCGATCAAGCTTGGCGGTGAAGGCGGCGGATCGCTTAGACCCGACGCAGCCGAAGCCTTCGCCCAATCCAGTAAGCCGTTGATCCGCGTTGTCGGCTCGCAAAGTCAGGCGATATTCGGCGCGAGAGGTGAACATCCGATAGGGTTCAGTCACGCCCTTGGTCACCAAATCGTCGATCATCACCCCGATATAGGCGGTCGAGCGGTCAAGGAGGACGGCGCCCTGGCCCGCGGCCTTTCGGGCTGCATTGAGCCCAGCCATCAGACCTTGCGCGGCCGCCTCCTCATATCCCGTTGTACCGTTGACCTGGCCAGCCAGAAACAATCCGCCGACGGGTTTGGTTTCGAGGGACGGCAGAAGCTCGCGCGGATCGACATAGTCATATTCGATCGCATAGCCCGGGCGCCGGATGACAACGTTTCCCAGACCGGGAATGGTCTTCACCAGCGCGTGCTGAACATCCTCTGGCAACGAAGTCGAAATACCATTGGGATATATGGTGTCGTCGTCCAGCCCTTCAGGCTCGAGGAAAATCTGGTGGCTTTCGCGCGCGGCGAAACGCACCACTTTGTCTTCGATCGAAGGGCAATAACGCGGCCCGATACTTTCGATCTGGCCGGAATACATGGGCGAGCGATCGAGATTTGCCCGGATCAGCGCGTGAGTGTCATGCGTCGTGCGCGTAATATGGCAAGGAATCTGGGGTGTCGTAATCTTTTGTGTCAGAAACGAAAATGGCACCGGCGGATCATCGCCGTGCTGAACTTCCAAAGCAGCCCAATTGATCGTGGTGCCGTCGAGGCGAGGAGGTGTACCGGTCTTGAGCCGACCCATCTTCAGACCGAGCCCATACAGCGTTTTCGAGAGACCAATGCTCGGCGCCTCGCCGGCTCGACCCGCCGGAATCTTCCGCTCACCGATGTGAATGAGGCCGCGCAGGAAGGTGCCGGTGGTGAGGACGACCGCGCCGCAGGAAATGACTTCCCCATCTGCAGTCAGAACACCAGCAATCCGGCCATTCTGGATGACGAGATCTTCCGCTGCGGCCTCTTTGATTTCGAGATTGGCGGTTTCGCTCAGAGCCTTTTGCATTGCCTGGCGATAAAGTTTGCGGTCAGCCTGCGTTCGCGGCCCACGAACTGCTGCGCCTTTACGCCGATTCAGGAGCCGAAATTGAATTCCGGCCGCATCGGCGACGCGGCCCATAAGGCCGTCGAGTGCGTCGATCTCCCGAACCAGATGCCCCTTGCCCAATCCGCCGATAGCCGGATTGCAGGACATTTCGCCAATCGTGGAGTATTTGTGGGTAAGCAGAAGAGTTCGAGCGCCAAGGCGCGCAGAAGCCGCCGCGGCTTCACAGCCGGCGTGCCCCCCGCCAATCACGATGACATCGAAACTGCTCATCGCGCGGTGCAATAGGGCAGAAGCGCGTCGCGGACAAGGCAGCAATGTTTCACGTGAAACATCCTATTTTCCAATACAAAATTCCCGGAAAACAACGTCGAGAATATCCTCGACATCGACCTTGCCAGTGATCTGACCTAACGCCCGCAACGCCAGACGCAAATCCTCTCCCAGCAGCTCCTGTGCGGGGGCGTCCTGGGCGCGAATAAGGGCAGCCAAAGCCGACTCAAGATGGCCGCGATGGCGCGCGCGCGTCAACGGAGCATCATTTGTCTTTAGTTTCAATATATTATCGCATTTCTCTGAGATCGCTTCGAGAAGTGCCGGGATGCCCGCGCCTGTTTCCACCGATATGCCTATTCCATGTTTTGGGGCAGCCGCAACGTCGATCTTGTTCCAGACAACCAGATCCGCCTCGGTGGCTTCGCCTGACGGGAGTGAAAAATAAGGATCGGGCGCACTCGCATCCAGTAGCAGCAAGGCGATGTCGGCGGATTTTGACCGCTCCAGTGCCCGCCTGACGCCTTCCGCCTCGATCGGACCTTCTGCTTCTCGCAAACCCGCGGTATCGGCGACAATCACGGGATACCCGCCAAGATCCAAGCGGACTTCGATGACGTCGCGCGTCGTCCCCGCAGTCTCAGATACAATCGCGACATCCCGCTTGGCGAGCGCGTTCAGCAGCGAACTCTTACCTACGTTCGGTGAACCGAACACTGTTAAGTTAACACCCTCGCGCAGAATCTCGCCGCGCCGTGAATCGGAGAGATGTTCCTGAATTTGTTGAGAAATATCGGATATCGCCTGCCGCACACCGGTCATCGTGCCATCCGGGATTTCTTCTTCGGGGAAATCCAGCGTCGCCTCGGCCAAAGCACAAGCGCGGATAAGCCGGGAGCGCCAGTTCTCATACAAAGCACCCAACGCGCCATCATATTGCCGAAGCGCTTGCCGCCGCTGCGCATCCGTTTCCGCGTCGATGAGATCGGCAAGCGCCTCGGCCTGGGTCAGATCGAGCTTCCCGTTTTCGACGGCGCGCCGCGTGAACTCACCACGTTCCGCCGGCCGCAAACCGGGGACGCGCGAAAGGGCAGCCAGCATCGCACCGACAATCGCGCGCCCGCCATGGACATGAAATTCGGCCACATCTTCGCCGGTGAAGCTCGAAGGTGCGGCGAACCACAGCACCAGCCCGCGATCGATCAATGTCCCCTGAATGTCATGAAACACAGTCAAATAAACCTTTCTTGGCTCTTTTGGCGGCGTACCGCAGAGCTGTTCGACGGCCCGTGCCGCGCTAGTGCCGGAGACGCGCAGCACCGCCACGCCGGCACGTCCCGGCGCCGTGGAAGGCGCGAAAATCGTATCGTTCAAATCTCTGGGCGATTTATCCATCGCCATGTCTCAGCGCTTCGGCGCGTCCTTTTTCGGCGAAACACCGGCCGTGCGCGCCGCGCTGTCCCACAGAAAGCGCTGAAACTGTTCGAACCCCTGGCCACCCATCGGCATCCAGGCTTTCAGCATGGCGTCCGGATCGCTGGTATCCATGGCCGCCTTCATCCGGCGCTCCATCTCGACGACCATTCGTTCCTGCATGGCCGACACATCCGGCAGGCCCATGAGTTTGCGCGCCTCATCGGGCGTCATATCGATTTCGACGTTGACCTTCATCTCTTTACCGCGCGGAGCCTTCGTGCTTGAGAGCGCCGCTTCCGGCGCGCTAAGGAAGCTAAGCCTCAGGCCGTCTTATCGCAACGCCACGTCACCCGTCAGGAAACATCATGAGCCGCAATCTGCTCGACCAGGAAACCAGCCCCTATCTGCTCCTGCACAAGGACAATCCCGTTCACTGGCGTCCCTGGGGGGCGGAAGCCCTTGCCGAAGCGGAATCGACCGGAAAGCCGATCCTGCTCTCCATCGGATACACCGCGTGTCACTGGTGTCATGTGATGAATAACGAAAGCTTCGCCGATCCCGACACAGCGGCGCTGATGAACGAGAATTTCATCAACGTCAAAGTCGATCGCGAAGAACGCCCCGACATCGATCTCATCTATCAGACGGCGATCACGCAAATGGGCGGGCAGGGCGGCTGGCCGCTCACCATGTTTCTCACCGCAAAGGGCGAACCCTATTTCGCCGGGACGTATTTTCCGCCCGTCGAGCGCGAAGGCGCTCCGGCTTTCAAAAAAATACTCGGCGATGTGGCGACGCTTTATCGCGACAAGCCCGATGAGGTCGCGAACGCCAGCACGGGCGTAAGCCAGGGACTTGCCAATCTTTGGGGCCGCAATCTGCGCGGCCGCTTCGATCCCGCGCCGCTCGATCAGGCAGCGCTGCGCCTTGGCCAACGCTTCGATATTTTCTTCGGTGGCATGACGGGCGCACCCAAATTTCCCAGCACCGGACATATCGAAACGCTGTTCCGCGCCTATCTGCGCACCGGCATCATCCAGTTCAATATGCTGGCGCAGACCACGCTCACCAATATCTGCATGGGCGGAATCTACGATCATCTTGCTGGCGGCTTCGCGCGCTATTCCACCGACGAGCGCTGGCTTGTGCCGCATTTCGAAAAAATCCTGCACGACAACTCGCTGCTCATCGACATTCTGATGCTCTGCTGGCAACAGGATCGCAACCCGCTCTACCGCGCGCGCATCGAGGAAACGGTGAACTGGGTCCTGCGCGAGATGATGGCCGATCAAGGCTTCGCCTCCAGCGTCGACGCCGACTCGGAAGGCGAGGAAGGCAGATATTATATCTGGTCGGATGCCGAGATCGATGCCGCGCTGGCAGGCACCTTCGTGCAGAAATTCAAAGAGGTTTACGGCATCACGCGCGAGGGCGACATCGCCGGCCGAAACGTTCTCAATCGTCTTGGGCCGGGCGCGACCTTCCCATTGCCGAATGCCGACGAAGCGCTTCTCGCAAAACAGCGCGAACTTCTTCTGGCTGTGCGCGACAAGCGCGTTGCACCGGTGCGCGACGACAAGGTTCTCGCGGACGCGAACGCAATGATGATCGCGGCGCTTGCGCGTGCGGGTTCGGTTTTCCGCAAACCAGCCTGGACACTTGCGGCCGCGCACGCCTTCGATTTCGTCGAAAAAGTGCTGGGCGACGGCGAACGTCTCTATCATTCCTGGCGCGAAGGCAAACGCCAACATAGCGGCTTCTCCGAAGACTACGCGCATATGGCGCGGGCCGGGCTCGCACTATGGGAAGCGACAAACGACAGGCGCTATCTGGAACGCACGAAAATCTGGGTGCGCGTTCTGAACGAACATTTCTGGGACCAGCAGAACGGCGGCTATTTCCACACCGCCGACGATTCCGAACAGCTTATTGCGCGCGCGCGATCTGTTTTCGATATGAGCATGCCCTGTACAAACGGCATCATGGGCGGCCTGCTGTCTAAGCTCTATCTGGCCACGCTAGACCCGCTCTACCGCGACCGCTGCAATGCGCTGATCGAAGCATTTTCCGGCGAATTCGGGCGTGCCTATATCTCCATGGGCGCCTATATGAGCAGTCTCGAAACCGTCGCGGCCGGGTTGCAGGTCGTCATCGTCGGTCCGATCACCAATCCCAAAACACATGAGCTCGTCAGTGCTGTGATGGGGCGCGCCCTGCCAAACGGCATGCTCGTCATGGTCGATCCGGGCGAGAAGCTGCCGGAAGGTCATCCAGCCCAGGGCAAAACCATGATTGACGGACGCCCCACAGCCTACATCTGCCAACGCATGACCTGCGAACAGCCGATCACCAATCCCGTCACGCTGTCCCAGGCGCTGCAACTGCCACCGCTGCCACAGCAACAGCCGCAACAGCCCATGCCGCAACCGGCGGGGAGGGCATAGAACCGCGGACCCCGACTCGTTAACCTCCAACCATCTTGGGCAGAGGATTTACGGCCATGAGTGGCAGCGACGTGACGATCAACACCAGGGACGGCGCGATGGGCAGCTATCTCGCGCGCCCGGCTTCGGGGCGCGGTCCGGGACTTGTCGTCATTCAGGAAATTTTCGGCGTCAACAAAGTGATGCGCGATCTGGCCGACGGGTTTGCCGCGCGCGGCTATTTTGCGCTGTGCCCCGATCTTTTCTGGCGCCTGGAGCCAGGCGTGCAGCTGACCGACAAGACCGACGCCGAATGGAAGCGCGCTTTCGATCTGATGAACAGATTCGACGCCAAAACCGGCGTCGAGGATATTCAGGCCTCTATTGATCTTCTGCGCGCCACGGAAAGTTGCACCGGCAAGGTAGGGGCCGTCGGTTATTGTCTCGGCGGACTGCTCGCCTATCTCACCGCGGCACGCACCAATTGCAATGCATCGGTCGGTTATTACGGGGTGAACATCCAGACGATGCTCGGTGAGGCCGCCAATATCAAAAAACCGCTGATGCTACACATTGCCGGCAAAGACCAGTTCACTCCGCCCGAAGCGCAGAAACAGATGACCGACGGTCTGAAAAGTAACTCGCATGTCACCATCCATATCTATCCCGAGATGGATCACGCTTTCGCGCGCGTGGGCGGCGCGCATTACGATCATGCCAACGCCGAACTCGCGAATGGCCGCACTGCCACCTTCTTCCGCCAGCATCTGAGTTAATCGCGCAGAGGCAGAACTGGGACGGAATCGCCGCATTGCCGTGACCTTCGCTGCCCACCGCTTGGTCGATCTCGGCAACCCTCTTTGTCGCAGCCCTCGGGCCGGGACTGCGATATCGACTGCACCTTAATTTTACCAAGGTTTGTTACTTAAACCCCGAACCAAATTCCTGCGGCAGTCAGCCTTGAGCGATCGTATCGAGCCAAAATTTTCTGATTCACCGCTGGGCGATCCCGATGCGGCGCTGATCGAATTCGAGTCGCTGACGCCGGAAGAATTCGCGGTGTTGCCACCGGAGGAACAGGACCGGTTGCGCACGCTGGTGGACCAACACCGGCAGGCAAAAAAACGGCCCACCCGGAAACTGACACGCGCCCGCGCGCTCATCGCCGCGGCCAGCACGGCAGCGGTCAGCACGACCACCATGCAGTTTCACCAAGCGACGGTCGCGCGCGGCAAAACGATCTGGGGCTGGCTAACACGGTACGAGCGTTCGCTCTCCGCGCTGGGCATGATCGGCGGCTTTGCTTTCGACAATTACAATTTCCGCCGCATCGATCTGCCGAACACCCAGGCCGTGTTCATCGGCTATCTCACATTGACTGCCTTGTGCATGTTTCTGTGGCATCTGTTCGTGACGCGGCACAATCGCAGCGGAAAATTGCCGCCGCGCTGGGCGGGGCTGCTGCCCGTGGCCGCGCAATTCGCGCTCGGCGCGCTGTGGAGTGCATTTCTGGTTTTCTATTCGCGTGGTGCCGTGTTGGCGCAGTCCTGGCCGTTTCTGCTCGTGCTGGCAGCGATCTTTCTGGGCAATGAACTTTTCAAGCATTACCACTCGCGTTTGGCCTTCACCGCGACCCTGTTCTTCTTCGGCCTGTTCTCCTACGCGATCGTCACCACGCCTATCCTCACGCGCAATATCGGTCCCCTGACCTTCATTCTGAGCGGCGCTCTGGCACTGACGATCTTTTATCTGTTTCTGCGCACCATTCGCTGGATCGGTCGCGTCGAATGGAAGAGGGCGCGTGTGGAGATCTTTTTCGGCTCGGCCGCCGTCTATGCCGCGCTGAATTTCTTCTACTTCATCGGCGCGCTGCCGCCATTGCCGCTCGCGATGGCCGATAGCGGCGTCTATCATTTCGTAGCGAGGGTAGGCGATGTCTATCAGGCGCAGGGCGAGACGCAGCCCTGGTTCACGCGTTTTGGACAGGCGCCGGTTCTCCATGTCGCAGCGGGCCAGCCGCTTTATGTTTACAGCGCGGTGTTTGCGCCGATCCGCTTTTCGGTGAACGTCATCCACCGTTGGGAACACTACAACCGCCTGCGCAAGAAATGGATGACGGTCGGCCGCATCGCCTTCGCCATCAATGGCGGGCGCGACGGCGGCTATCGCAATTATACGATCCAGCACAAAGTCTGGGACGGCGACTGGCGCGTGGATGTGGACACAACAGATGGCCGCATCATCGGGCGCATTCCGTTCAGCGTGCACATGGTGCCGCAACCCATCGTGACCATGCCGGTTGTATTGAAGTAGACTCCCAAGAGCGGCGGCAGGCATCATCTCTGCCGTCCCCACTCGGATTCTCTCCGGAAGATTTTGAGGGGCAGGGGGAGCGTTTTTAGGGCGCAGATTTAGGAGAAGTTGATGAAGGCGATCCGTTTTGAAAAGACCGGCGGGCCGGAGGTCCTGCAGGTTGAGAACATCGAATTGCCGAAACCCGGCGAGGGCCAGGCGCGGGTGCGTCACACCGTCATCGGCGTCAATTTCATCGACACATACCATCGCTCCGGTCTCTACAAATTGCCCCTGCCATCTGGCCTCGGCACCGAAGCGGCGGGTGTCGTCGAGGCGCTGGGAGAGGGCGTTAAATCTCTGAAAAAAGGCGATCGCGTCGCCTATGCCGGAACGCTCGGCGCCTATGCGGAAGCCAACAATGTTGCCGCCGACCGGCTGGTGAAATTGCCCGAGTCCGTGAGTGACGACGTGGCCGCCGCCGCAATGCTGAAAGGCATGACGGCGCAATATCTGCTCAAGCGCACATTTCCCGTGAAATCCGGCCAAACAATTTTGTGGCACGCGGCAGCCGGCGGCGTTGGCCTCGTCGCCTGCCAGTGGGCAAAACATCTGGGCGTGACGGTGATCGGAACGGTCGGATCGCAGGTAAAAGTCGATCTCGCCAAAGCGAATGGCTGCGCCCATGTGCTCAATCTTTCGCAAGACCAATGGATGAGGCGGGTACGCGAATTGACGAACGGCGAAGGCGTTCCGGTGGTCTATGATTCCATCGGCAAGGAAACCTGGGGCGGCTCCCTCGATTGTTTGGCGGTGCGCGGCATGATGGTGAGCTTCGGCAATGCGAGCGGTGCCGTGCCGCCGTTCGAGCCCGGAATCCTGAGCGCCAAGGGCTCGCTTTATGTCACCCGCCCGACGCTCGCCAACTACACGCGCAATGTTAAGGAACTGCAAGAAACCGCCGACGATCTGTTCGCGGTGATCGGCTCGGGCGCGGTCAAAATCCAGATCAACCAGCGCTTCAAATTGTCGGAAGCCGCGAAGGCGCATGAAGCGCTGCATTCGCGCGATACGACGGGAGCGACAGTTCTGATTCCCTAGATCAGGCTTGTGCCGCCCGCGTGGTAATCCTGTCGAGCTGAAGCAATGTGCCGGCGGTGTCGAAGAATTCCGTGCAGGAGGCAATCTTGCCGTCGCAGAATTGCCAGCGATTGACGAGCTTGATCCGCGCTTTCTTGCTGCCATGGCGTTCGATCACTTCGACGTCGCTCATAGCCCACACAACATCACCGTCACCGGTTAGCTCGGTGATGTCATAGCGCGAAATAAGAAATTCGCTGGCAATCAGCGAAAGCGCCTCTTTCAATCCGTACTGACCCACATAACGGCCGCCGAAACGGAATTGCGAAGGTTGCGCGTTGGAATCCCACACCACATCGTCGGTCACGATATCCATAAGCGGCGCGAGATCGCCCTTGGTATAGGCGCGCATGACGCGGCGAAGCGTCGTTTGGTTCGCGCTTTCCTGCGCCATCTTATTCCGCTGCGGCCTTGTTCTCTTCGCGCAGATAAATCGACCGCTTCGGCCGCGCCATCACGCGCTGGACCATCGGCACGAAAGCGTCGAGCGGTATGGTGTCGTAATTGGGATCGAAGGCGTTCTGGTCGTGGCGCGCGCAGAACATCGCCGTGCGCTCGAAATTGGGATGACCCTGGAACTGATCGCGCATGTTCCGGTCGAGACCCAGATAGTGGAAGAAATAATAGCCCTGGAAAATTCCGTGGTGCTGCAGCATCCACCAGTTCTCTTCCGACACAAAGGGCTTCAGCACCGTTGCGCCGAGCTCCGCATGGTTCGACGACGCAAGAATATCGCCCATGTCATGCAGCAGCGCGCAGACGACATATTCCTCGTCCATGCCGTCGCGGTGCGCGAGCGTCGCCGATTGCAGGGAATGTTCGAGCCGATCCACGGCGAAACCGCCGCAATCGCCCTCCAGCATTTTCAGATGCGTAAGGACCCGGTTTGGCAGATCGCGGTTGAAGCCGGCGGTGGCTTGCGCAATCTTCATCCAGTCTTCCTGCGTGCTCTGCGCCATGGCCTTGAACTGGGCGCGGTCGCTTGGATGTTCGGTCATTTTGCGTCCTCAAATCGCTTTTCGCAGTAGTATGATCGCCCCTTCGCAACGGTCAATCGCCTGCGCCTTTCACGCTTAAGCATTTGCGCCGCCGCGGTTTTCAGCCTTGTGATATTCTCTACGCGAATCAGTGGGTTAGGCATTCCGATCCGCAAAAAAATCGAAGACGGTTTCGAGGCGGCGCTATTCGCCAGCCGTTGGTTCATGGCGCCGTTCTACGCCGGGCTGGTCGTGGCGCTTGTCGTTCTGATGGTCACCTTCGGCAAGGAAATCGTCGACGAAACTTTCAAGCTCGGACATCTGGACGAGACAGACGTGACCGTCTGGGTGCTCTCGCTAATTGATATGTCGCTGGCCGCCAATTTGTTGCTGATGGTGGTCTTCGCCGGTTACGAGAATTTCGTCTCCAAGCTCGATCTCGATGACGAACCCGACAAGCCGGCATGGCTCGGCAAGGTCGATTTCTCAAACATGAAATTGAAGCTGGTCGCATCCATCATCGCCATCTCGGTCATCCACCTGCTCAAGGCCTTCATGTCGATCGAAACGGTGAACAAGGGCGATCTTGTGTGGCTGATCGCCATTCACATGACATTCCTTGTTTCCGGTGTGTTGCTGGCCGTCATGGATTGGCTGGGCGAGCGCGGGGCGGAGAACAAGGAGGCGCACCGCCACTGATTTAGTCCAGACAAAAAGCCGAGACTCTATTCATCACCTGTGCGCATTGCCTCGATCAGAGATTCAAGTGCCATTGCGACTTCTTCCGGATGCGTCAGCATAGCCAGATGATGCAGTGAGAGTCCTCGCACAGGCCATCCTTGGCTCTTTGCGATCCCGGCTTCCGCCTCGTAACCGGCACTCAACTGCAAATAACCACACGAAATGTCCGATGACAGAAAGACGGCCGGCGCCCGCTCCTCAAAATAGGCAAGTGGCAAACGGTGCAATTCCGATGCGAATGCTTCGAACATCGCCGGGTCCGGTAATAGCGTCTGAATTGTGCCTTTCGGCCACCACTTATGCTATGGGGGCACATGGCCATCGCGTGCCACATTGCGCAAATGCGCTTTGAGCGTATCCGACACTGTATCGAACCAGGCGCGGCCTGGATGCGGAAGCAACGCGTCCATGAAGATCGCGCCGGATCTCTGACCGCCTGGCTTTGTTGCGAGTGCGGGAATCAAAGCTCCAGCGCCGCTATGGGCAACAAAAACGACCGGCTCCTTAGGCCTTATCATCGCGGCAGCTGAGATGATTTTTTCGTAATAAGGCTGAGGGCCTTGCATCACCGCGGAATAGTCGGGAGCGGTTACACCATACCCCCGCGCTCGCAACAGCGGAGCAAGCTCAGACCATGTTCCCGGGCCCACCAGCGGGCTGTGAAGCAGAACAAGCCCAACAGCCATCGCAGGCGCGCCTTACGTGTTCATACCGTCGAAGAAGTCCGCGTTGTTCTTGGCCTGGCGCAGCTTGTCGAGCAGGAATTCGATCGCGTCGATCGTGCCCATCGGCGCCAGAATGCGGCGTAGCACATACATTTTCGACAGTGTCGCCTTGTCCATGAGCAGCTCGTCCTTGCGCGTACCGGACTTGAGGATGTCGATGGCAGGAAACACACGCTTGTCGGCAACCTTGCGGTCGAGAATGATTTCGGAGTTACCCGTGCCTTTGAATTCTTCGAAGATGACTTCGTCCATGCGGCTGCCGGTATCGATCAGCGCGGTGGCTATGATGGTCAGCGATCCACCTTCCTCGATGTTGCGCGCGGCGCCGAAGAAGCGCTTGGGGCGTTGCAGAGCGTTGGCGTCCACACCGCCCGTCAGCACCTTGCCCGATGAAGGAACGACAGTGTTGTAGGCGCGGCCGAGGCGCGTGATGGAATCCAGCAGGATCACGACGTCGCGCTTGTGCTCGACCAGGCGTTTGGCTTTCTCGATCACCATTTCGGCGACCTGCACGTGGCGTGACGCGGGTTCGTCGAACGTGGAGGCAATCACCTCGCCTTTCACCGAACGCTGCATGTCGGTCACTTCTTCCGGACGCTCGTCGATCAGAAGCACGATCAAAAAACATTCGGGATGGTTGGCGCTGATTGCCTTTGCGATATTCTGCAGGATCACGGTCTTGCCGGTACGCGGCTGGGCGGTGATCAGCGCGCGCTGGCCCATACCCTGCGGCGCCACGATGTCGATGACGCGACCGGTCTTGTCCTTGTTGGTGGGATCGGTCAGCTCCATGTTGAGCCAGCGCGTCGGATAGAGCGGTGTCAGATTGTCGAAGTGGACCTTGTGTTTGATCTGCTCGGGATCCTCGAAATTGATGGTCGTGACCTTGAGCAGCGCGAAATAGCGCTCGCCGTCCTTGGGGCCACGGATCGGGCCTTCCACGGTATCGCCGGTGCGAAGGCCGAAGCGGCGAATCTGAGAAGGCGAAACATAGATATCGTCGGGACCTGGCAGATAATTGGATTCCGGCGAACGCAGAAAGCCGAAGCCGTCCTGCAGCGTCTCGACCACGCCGGTGCCGGTGATCTCCACATTGCGCTCGGCGAGCTCTTTGAGGATCGCGAACAGCATGTCCTGCTTGCGCATCGACGAAGCGTTCTCGATCTCAAGCTCCTCGGCGAAGGCCAGAAGATCGGTTGGGGATTTGGATTTGAGGTCCTGCAGCTTCATCGCTTGCAGGCCGTCTTGAACTGTCATGGGGAACTACACCTGAACATGTGGTTGGGATTTTCCGCCGCGAAGGCCCGCCGATTGTTTGGAAAAGCGGGAAGATCAACGGAGGTCTGTTGCGCACCGCGCCGGTTTGTTCCGGGTCCAGCCTAGCGCAAGGAGCGCGTGGCCGAGTACGATGCGATTGGGGAACGAGGGTCTTATACAGCGATTTGAGGCGGTTGCAAATCCCCGATTCAAAAAGGTTTCACGACAGCCAGAATGACGATAGCGACGATCAGAAGCGCCGGCACCTCGTTGATCATGCGATAGAATCGTTGCGGCCGGGTATTGGCGTCATCGGCAAAGCGCCGCACGGTCCCAGCGTAGAAGCCATGCAGGCCGCTCATTGCGAGCACAAGCAGGAACTTCAGCTGAAACCAGTGCTGCTGATCCGCACGTGTAACCGCGACCAGCGTCAGCCCCAAAATCCAGGTCGCAATCATCGCCGGATTGACGATGATCCGCAGGAGTTTGCGCTCCATCAGTTTGAAACGCTCGGACTCCGCCGAGCGTTTCTGTGTCTCGCAATGATACACGAACAGTCGCGGCAGATAGAGCATCCCCGCCATCCACATGATCACCGCGATGATGTGAAACGCCTTCACCCACAGATAAAACTCTGGCGAATGCAGAAGATTTTTCACGATCTGCCTAGAAGTGGATGCATTTCGAATACTCGCGTGGGCAAATTCGGGCGCCGCAGCCATTTACCGTTCCACCATCTTGTGCCGCTTCCAGCACCAGCCGCGCAAGACCTTCGATGAACAGAGGTTGTGTGCTGACCGTGGGCACACGGATGTAATCCACAACACCGCTGTTGGCTGCCAGCTCGGAATATTCGATGTCCAGCTCGACCAATGTTTCGGAATGTTCGGACACAAATGCAATCGGTGCCACGATCACGCCTTTGCCGTCCCGTCCTGTGCGGCGGATTTCGGCATCCGTCGCCGGCGCAATCCACTCAAGCGGACCAACCCGGCTTTGATAGCAAATTTGCACATCAAGATTTTCGATCCCCAACCCATCCACAATCGCGGCGGCAGTTTTTTCCACCTGCCATTGATAGGAATCTCCCTTTGAAATCGTGCGTTTCGGCAATCCATGTGCAGACAACAACAACCGATAATCAACATGCGGTTTTTTTCTCAGCCATGCGGCGCGGATCAGTTCCACTTCCGCTTCGACAAACCCTTTCTCACACGGATAGCAGCAGATCCGGGATTGCGGCACCTGCAACCCCGCTGTTGTTGCCGCGCGATCCCAGTCGGCGAGAGAAGAGCGCGTCGTTGTCGAAGAAAATTGCGGATAGAGCGGCAACAACACGACATGATCCGCTCCCCAGTCTTTCACCATAGCCGCTGTCTCGTCGCTGAAGGGCTTCCAGTAGCGCATGGCGATGAACGCCAGTACCTCATGGCCGGTCGATGCGAGCGCGCCTTCCAGCGCCCGTGCCTGCGCTTGGGTTTCCTCCAGGATCGGCGAGCGACCGCCGATCTTCGCGTAAATCTCAGCAGCAATAGGCGCACGCCGCCGTGCGATCAGCCACGCCAGCGGTTTGCGAAAAATAGCGGGAAGCGAAATGATTGCTGGATCACTGAATAGGTTCCGCAGGAATGGCTCAACGGCCTCAGGAGAATCCGGTCCTCCTAGATTAAAAAGAACGATTGCCAGCTTCACTCGTATGCCTGTTTCGCAAAAGTACGAACAATCTTCTTTCAACTACCTTCAATAAGAAGATTCTTGTATCTGATGACGATGATGATGGGCCTGTGATGTGTGGAAAATTCGGTGAGTCTGCGATTGTCTATGCCGCAAAGCCTTCAGACTCAAGGGTTCGGGTTTGTGGCGAAGAGGAAATGGTGCCCGGAATCTGGAGATGCTTCTGTGACCGGTTTCTGCCGATCTGGGTATAGTGTTAGCGGATCGTGTTCTGTGCATTCTATGGGGGTTGTTGCGATGGCGAGGGGCATGAATCTGTGAATTTCGAGAAGAAAGAATTTTACGTTCATCTCGTTTCTGACGCGACGGGCGAAACGCTCAATGCCATCGCGCGCGCAGCACTGGCCCAGTTCGAAGGGGTGAAGGTCAACGAGCAATTTTATGCTTTGGTGCGCAGCTCCCGGCAATTGGCGCGCGCAATTGATCATATCAAGGAAGAGCCGGGACTGGTATTCTTCACTCTGGTCAATCCGGATTTGCGCAAGGAACTCCAGTCAGCCTGCGCGACATTGGGTATTCCGAGTTACGACGTTCTGGAAGCGCCGATTGCCGCCATGCGACAATTTCTGGGCGCGGCAGAGAGCCATCGACCGGGCGGCCAGCACGATCTCGATCAGCGTTATCAGGAGCGCATCGAGGCGCTGAATTTCACGATCGCCCATGATGACGGCCAAAATCTTGATCGGCTGGAAGATGCTCAAGTCGTTTTGACGGGCGCCAGCCGTACCTCGAAGACGCCGACCTGTGTGTACCTCGCTATCCGCGGTATCCGGGCGGCAAATGTACCATTGGTGCCAGGCATGCCGCTGCCACGTGAGCTTCTCAACGCGACGAAGCCTCTGATCGTGGGCTTGTGGGCGTCGCCGGACCGGCTGGTGCAGGTGCGCCGCAACCGCCTCAACACGTTAGGAGAAGTCCGCGACACCACTTATGTCGATCTGGATGCCGTGCGTGCCGAGGTGACCGCCGCGCGCAAATTGTTCGACGTGCATGAGTGGCCGGTGATCGATGTATCGCGGCGCTCCGTGGAAGAAACGGCCGCCGCAGTCCTCAATCTGCTGGCCGAGCGGCGGACCGTCGCGGAATGACGCCCCTCATTCTGGCTTCGGCCAGCGCCGTGCGCGCGCGGTTGCTGCAAGACGCGCAGGTAGCGTTCGAAATCATGCCCGCGTGGGTTGACGAAGACGCTCAAACAATCCTTGCTAGCCGAAAGCGCCGAACCGCGCGCTATCGCCGACGCCTTGGCGGAACTGAAGGCGCTGCGCATTTCTGTGGCTCATCCAGGCCGCTTGGTGCTGGGCGCCGATCAGATCTTGGTGCTGGACAAGGAACTCGTCAGCAAATGCGAGAATCTGAAGGAAGCGGAAGACCTTCTTCGCAGGCTGCGCGGGCGTAGCCACACGCTGATCAGTGCATTGGTTCTCGCCAGAGGCGGTGCCGCAATCTGGCGGCATGTGGGGCAAGCCACGCTCGCCATGCGGGATTTTTCGGATGACTTTCTCGACGATTATCTGGTGCGCGAGGGCGAGGCGCTGCTTAGCGGCGTCGGCTGCTACAAGCTGGAAGGCCGCGGCATCCAGCTCTTCACGCGGATCGATGGGGATTACTTCACGATTTTGGGCCTACCCCTTCTTCCGCTCTTGTCCGTCCTGCGCGAACAGGCTGTCATCAGCGCATGAGCATGAGCGGCAAGGCAAAGCTCGCCGGCATCGTCGGTTGGCCCGTGGCGCATTCCTTGTCGCCGCGACTGCATGGGCATTGGCTGGCCGCGCATGCCGTCGATGGCGCGTATATTCCGCTTGCCGTCCGCAAGGAGGATTTCAGCACTGTCATCAACAGTCTTCGGCGCGCAGGTTTTGCCGGCGTGAATGTGACCGTGCCCCACAAGGAAGCAGCCTTTGCCATCGCGCATGTTCTGGATGTGGCGTCCCAGGCGGCTGGCGCGGTCAATTTGCTGTTGTTCCACGAAGACGGAAAAATCGAGGGCCGCAACACCGATGCCGACGGGCTCGCGGCCAGCCTTCTTGAAGCACTGGGCAAACAGCCGCTCGCGGGGAAAGACGCCGTCTTGCTCGGAACGGGCGGGGCGGCGCGCGCCACGGTTCTGGCCTTGTCAGAGCTTGGTGTTCGTGAAATCCGCATTGTGGGCCGCAACGAATCGCGCAGCCAAACGCTGGCGCGCGAGCTTTCAGCAAAAGTGAAAACGCCGATTCGCAGCTTTGCCTGGTCGCAATGGCCGAACGCAGCGCAGGGCGCCGGCATTCTCGTCAATGCGACGGACGCCGGCATGATGGGCAATACACCGCTGGATCTCGCGCTGGAACCGCTACCGGTGAACGCTGTGGTTTGCGATCTCGTCTATAATCCCCTGGAAACCGATCTGCTGAAACGCGCGCAAGCGACGGGCCATCGTATTGTGGATGGCCTGGGCATGCTGATGCATCAGGCGGTGCCGGCCTTTGCTGCCTTTTATGGCGAGACCCCGAAGGTCACGCCCGCTTTGCGCGCCGATCTGAAAAAGGCGCTGCGGCATGGCTGACCGGCCGTTTCTCATCGGTCTCACCGGCTCGATCGGCATGGGCAAGAGCGAGACCGCGAAAATGTTTGCGCGGCTGGGTATTCCGGTCAACGATTCCGATGCCAATGTTCACGCGCTCTATGAGCCGGGCGGCACAGCTGTGCCGCTGATCGAAAAAGCCTTCCCCGGCACGGTTCGTGACGGACGGGTGGATCGCGCGGCGCTCAACAAAGTGTTGCAAACCGCTCCGGCCAACTTCAAAACGCTTGAAAGCATCGTTCACCCGCTTGTCGCCAAAATACAGCGCGATTTTCTGGGAAAGGCGCAGGCCGACGGCGCGGACATGGTGGTTCTGGACATCCCCCTTCTGTTCGAAACCGGCGGCCATACGCGCGTGGATGCGGTTGTCGTTGTCTCGGCGCCTTCCCATATTCAGCGTGAGCGCGTGCTGGCGCGCCCCGGCATGACGCCGGATCGGTTCGATCAGATTCTGTCGCGCCAGACACTGGACGAAGAAAAGCGTGCACAAGCCCATTTCGTGGTTGTGAGCGACAAGGGTCTCGAGCACGCTTTCGAACAGGTGAAAATGATCGTCACCGAATTGCGCAAGCGCTTGGCAGCACAGAAAAAAGCGCAGGGAAAAAAATAGAATGCGGGAAATCGTTCTCGATACGGAAACCACGGGCTTCGATCCGGCGACGGGCGACCGCATCGTCGAGATCGGCTGTGTCGAACTGATCGATCATCTGCCGACGGGACGCAGTTTCCAGGCCTACCTCAATCCCGAACGGCCCGTTCCCATCGAGACGCAGCGCGTTCACGGCCTGACCGACGAGTTTTTGGCCGATAAGCCATTATTCGCGCATATCGTCGAAGAATTTCTCGAGTTTCTGGGGGATGCCCCGCTCGTCATTCACAATGCGAGTTTCGACCTGAAATTCGTCAACAGCGAATTGCACCGTATCGGGCGCGCGCCGCTTCATCCCACGCGTGCCATCGATACGATCGAGATCGCCAAATCGAAGATTCCCGGCGCACGCTATTCGCTGGATGAATTGTGTCGGCGTTTCGGCATCGATTTAACCGCCCGCGCAAAGCATGGCGCGCTGCTTGACGCCGAACTTACGGCACGGGTCTATCTGGAGCTGGTCGGCGGACGGCAGACCAAGCTCGTCCTCGCGCCGCGCGACGGCGAGGAGATCGCTGCTGAACCGGGCGATCAGCCGGCGCGCATCCGTCCTCGTCCGCTCGCCATACGCATCACGATCATCGAACAGGAAACCCACGCCGATTTCATTGCACAGGAACTGGGCAGCGATGCCGTGTGGAACTGGGGTTGAAAACGGTTAGGCGCTGACAGGCGTGGGCGCGACGCCTTGCTGGTTCTCCGCCTTGGCGCGATAGAGCGCCGCGAAATCGATCGGCTCGATCATCAAGGGTGGCATGCCGCCGTCGCGAATGGTGTCCGCCACGACGCGGCGCGCGAACGGGAAGATCAGGTGCGGCGCGTCGATCAGGAGAATTTGCTGCAAAAACTCATCCGGCACGTTCTGAATCCAGAACTGGCCCGCATAGGCAAGCTCTAGGAGGAAGACGGGCTTTTCTTCGGAGGTAGCGGTGACGCGTAGCTTGATTTCGACCTCGAAACGCTCGGCATCGAGCCGGCGCGCCTGAAGATCGACGCCAAGATCGATTTGCGGCCTGATGTTCTGGGTAGCCGGGGCACCCGGGTTCTCGAAGGACAGATCCCGTACATACTGGCCGATCACCATCATGCGCGAGGCGGGTGTGTCCACCGCGCCCGTGGCTGCCGCTGCTGCGCCGCCATTGGTGGAACCGAGATCGCCGTCGCTCATGATATTCGCCTATAAAAAACGCGGCTCGCGCTATCACGGAATGGCGAGGCCTGACAAGCATGCCGGGCGTTGCTCCACGCTTGCCGCAGGAAAGCCTTGTTTTTCGGGTTAACTTCGCGTGGCGGCGTATGGCGCTTTTGTCGCGCCGTGCTGGACCCTTTGGGACCCTAGGACTAGGTTAGCGTGTTATCAGATGAGGAAGCGGCGCCGTTGGTCTGTTGCGACCTGGCGAGATTGAACTGCGATGGCAAATTCGGAGCTTTTTGAAATTCTTCTGCTTGCAATGGTCGCGGGCGTCATCCTGTTCCGGCTGTACACCGTGCTTGGCCGCCGTACAGGGCATGAACCACCGCCGCAGCAGGAACCTTATCGTGTGAGCGCCCCGTCGGACGCACCCGCCAACGTCGACAATGTCGTGGCGCTTCCCGGCCGCGCGCGACCCGTCGCTGTGGCCAAGCCTGCCGATCCGCTGGCGCTCGGATTGGCAGATATTCAATCCGCTGACCGCGCCTTCGAAATCGAGCATTTCCTTGCCGGTGCGCGCCAGGCCTATGAGTTGATCGTGACGGCATTTGCTGCCGGCGATCGCGCTGCGCTGAAGCCCTTGCTGAGCGATGAGGTTTACGCCGCCTTCGATGCCGTCATACGCGGCCGCGAAGAGCGCAAGGAGAAAGTGAGTTTCACGTTCGTTGGCTTCAAGGATGTGAAGGCGGTTCACGCTGCGCTGAAAAACAAGATCGCGGATCTGACGGTTTCTTTCTCCAGCCAGTTTATCTCCGCCACGCTCGATGCGAACGAGGCCGTGGTCGAGGGCGATCCCAAATCCGTGCGCGAAGTGACGGACATCTGGTCCTTTGAGCGCAATGTGCGCGCCAGCGATCCGAACTGGATCCTGGTGGCGACGTCCGGCGACGAGACTGCCCAGTAATGGCGCGACAGCGCCTTCTCCTCATCCTCGTTGTTTTCTCGATTGCCGCGGCGCTGGCATGGTGGACGACGCGCACACAAATTTTTGCCCCTTCGTTGCGTCTCACCCCCGTCGCTTTTGCCGATCTGCCGGGGTGGACGCAGGCTGATCCGCGATCTGCGCTCGCCGCTTTCGCCCGCTCGTGCGGTCTCCTTCAGAGGAAAAACGCGACAACGGCAATGGGCGGCGCGGGCTACGCCGGGACTGTCGGTGATTGGCAGCAAGCCTGCCACGCCGTTCTAAACGAAAGTGAAAGCGCGATGCAGGCGCGCGCTTTCTTCGAACGCTGGGCAATGCCGGTAGAAATCGGTGCGGGCAGCGATCCGAAGGGCACGTTCACCGGCTATTATGAACCGGAGATTCGCGTCAGCCGCAGGCAGCACGGCATCTATCAGACCCCTGTCTATGCCACGCCCGATAATCTCTTCACCGTTGATCTCGGCCAATTCCGTGACGATCTCGCCGGCGTGCACATCACCGGCTGTGCCGAAGAACGCAAACTTGTGCGCTGTCCGACCCGAGCAGAAATTGACGCGCGTGGTTTGCCGATGGCCAAAGTGCTGTTCTATGCAGACGATCCCATTACGGTTTTCTTCCTGCATATCCAGGGTTCCGGCCGCGCCCGTTTCGATGATGGCAGCTTCGTACGCGTGGCCTATGACGGGCAGAACGGCCAGCCTTACACACCGATCGGCCGCACTCTGATCGCGGACGGATCGCTGCCGCGCGACGGCATGTCGATGCAGGTTCTGCGTTCCTGGCTGAAATCGCATCCCGGCGATGTGCGCCGCGTGATGGAGACGGACCAGTCCTTTGTGTTCTTCCGCGAGCAGCCGGTCGGCGATCCGTCACTCGGGGCCGAAGGCAGCGAAGGCGTGCCGCTCACGGCGGGGGCAAGTCTCGCCGTCGATATGAAACTGCATCCCTTGGGCGCGCCGATGTATGTCGCGGCGACGCGTCCCGATGCCGATCCCGCAAAGCCCGATCATGTCATCCAGCGTCTTATGGTGGCGCAGGACACGGGCGGCGCGATCAAGGGGCCCGTTCGCGGCGACGTGTTCTGGGGGTTTGGCGCGGGTGCGGAATCAATCGCCGGCCGGATGAAATCGAGCGGCCAGCTTTATGTCTTCCTGCCCAAATCGCTCGCGAGCCGTCTTGCTCCGAGCACGGATTTCAAAACGCCATGAGCCGCCGCCGAGCGGTCAGCGAGGACGAGCGCATTCTGTTCGAACACAGCTTCAGGAATGCGATTCCCCTGATGCCGCTGGACGGGAAACCGAAGAAGACGGGTGGCAAGAAAGCCGAAATCGAAAAGCCGGTGTCTGCGAAACGGTCTGCCCTTCACAGGCCCAGCGGCCTCGACGGCAATACAGCGGAACGTTTGCGGCGCGGCGATTTGGAACCGCAGGCGCGGCTTGATCTTCATGGCCTCACCGAACGCGCCGCCCACCGCGCGCTGATCACCTTCATTCATGCGGCGTTCGCGCGCGGCCTGAGACTTGTGATCGTGGTGACGGGCAAAGGCCTCAAGCCTGCCGCGTCCGACGAACCTTTCGATCTGGAACTGGACAGCCGCAGGCGCGGCGTGCTGAAAAACATGGCACCGCGCTGGCTCAGTGAGCCGGAACTGGCGCGCTGCGTGGCGGATGTGCGCAGCGCCCATCGCAGCCATGGCGGCACCGGCGCGTTGTATGTCTATCTGCGCAAGAACAGCCGATGAAACAAGCCTTCCACACGCTCGATATCAGGGCCAATGGCTCCGGTCTCGTTGATTTCACACGCGATGCGGCGAAGTTCGTCGCATCGGCAAAAATCGATAATGGGCTGTTCACCTGCTTCGTGCGGCACACTTCGGCGTCGCTGCTGATCCAGGAAAATGCCGACCCCGATGTGCTGACCGATTTGGAAAGTTTTTTCCGCCGCCTCGTCTCGCGCGATCCCCAACATTATCGCCACACAACCGAAGGGCCGGACGACATGCCGAGCCATATCCGCGCCGCGCTGACACAGACATCTCTGTCCATTCCGATCCACAATGGCGAATGGCTTCTCGGCACTTGGCAGGGGCTCTATCTTTTTGAACATCGCGACGCGCCGCATGCGCGCCAGATCGCACTGCATATCATCGGCGAATAATCAGAGAAGCCCCGCCGATTTTGCCAGTGCCTTGAGCGAGACTTCCGGCCGCGCGCCATAATGTGAGATCACTTCGGCGGCCGCCAGACAGCCGAGCCGTCCGCAATCGGCCAGCGATTTGTCATGCGTCAGACCGTAGAGAAATGCTGCGGCGAACTGATCGCCTGCCCCGGTTGTATCCACGACCTTTTCTACCGGACAGGCGTCAATGACATGCACTTCCGATCCATAGACGACAACGCAGCCTTTTTCCGAGCGCGTTATTGCCGCGACGCCGTTCCACACCTGCAGGGCCTGTAGAACGTCGTCGAAACTCTCGACTTCGAAGAGCGCCTTGGCTTCTTCCTCATTGGCGAAAAGAATACCGATGTCGGAATTCAGCAGCGCGCGAAATTCTTCCCGCCAGCGCGACACACAAAACGGATCGGACAGCGTGAAGGCGACTTTGCGGTCCGCCTTCTTCGCCGCGTCCAGAGCTTTGCGGATTGCAGCCTTCGGCTCCGGCGCGTCCCATAAATAACCCTCGACATAGATTATCGAAGCTGCGGCAATGTCCGCTTCATCGATGTCGGCGGGCGTCAGCTCGCGGCTCGTGCCCAGATAGGTGCTCATGCTGCGATGTCCGTCCGCACTGACCGCAATCAGGCAGCAAGCCGTGGATGCGCCCTCTTGCGCCATGGGCACCGTGAAGCGCAGTCCCGTCTCCGTCATGCTGCGCGAGAAACTTTCGCCCAGCCGGTCGCGTTTGACCTTGCCGACATAGACACCCGTTCCGCCCAGCGAGGCTATGCCTGCCATAGTATTTGCGGCCGACCCGCCCGCGATTTCGACGCCGTTCTTCAGCGCCCGATAGAGCTGATCGGCGCGAAATTCGTCGATTAGGGTCATCACGCCTTTGCCGATGTTGTGCTTGAGCAGGAAGGCGTCGTCGGCCGGGGCGATCACGTCCACGATCGCGTTGCCGAGCCCGGCGACATCGTAACTATGGGTCATGGGAATGCCTTTTTCTCACGGCACTAAAGCCAAGCCGCAATAGAGGACCGGCCCATTGTTCGCAAGCGCGCGCAAGGCTTTCGCCATGATCTTCGACCGTGCCTTTTTCAGCGTGGTGCTGAAGGCATTTGTGCTGACCCTGCTGCTGTTCGGCGGCCTTTTTGTGGCCCTGCAATATGGGCTGCAGCACCTGCCCACGCTGCACGCGCACTGGATCAATGTGATGGTGGACTGGCTCGCCTCCATCCTCCTTATCGTCGTCTTCGTGTTTCTGGGTGCGCCGGTCGCCGCGATCTTCGCGTCGCTGTTTCTCGACGGCATCGCCAAGACAGTGGAGAAAAACTATTACCCTGCGGACGCACCGGCCTCGGGCGCACCGTTCTGGGGCAGCCTTTATACGGGATTGCGTCTCGCGGGCTGGGTGATCGCCGTCAGCCTCGCGCTGCTGCCTTTCGATATCGCGCTGCCGGGCGTGGGCAGTGCTGCCACCATCGCCGCCGATGGCTGGCTTCTGGGCCGTGAATTTTTTGAGCTGGCGGCGCTGCGGCATATGTCACGCGACGCTGCGGATTCCTTGCGCAAACGCCACAGCTTTGCTGTTTTCGGCGCCGGTATCATCATCGCGCTGCTGGCCGCAATTCCGGTGGTAAACTTCATCGCCCCGCTTTTCGGTGCGGCGTTCATGGTGCATGTGTTCAAGCGTATCCAGCATGAGGACCGTCCGGCATGACCCGCTTCGCCACGATCATCTGTTTTGCGCTCGCACTCTGCGGATGTGTCGGGCAACAAACGGCACGCCTGCCGTCCGCCCCGCCGCCGGGCGAACCTGCCGGCGTTGCTGGTCTCAGTACGCAGCAATTGCGCGTCGCCTTCGGTGCACCGGTTTTCGTGCGCAAGGACGGCGGTATCGAGATGTGGCGCTACGACGGCGCGAACTGCAAAGCGTTCTTCTTCCTCTATCCCGATCCGGCCGGACTTTCGGTACGCCATGTGGAAACACTGCCGCGCCCGAGCGATGCGGCAGCGGATACAGTTTGTCTCAACCGCTTGCGCGTCGGCGGCCAGCCGGTTTCTTGAGCGGCGGGTTCCCGAGCGCAGATTTCTTCGGTGCGGCATCGATCTCTCGCGTTTTGTCTTTATAGCGACAGAGATCGTTCACGACGCAATTGGGGCAAAGCGGCTTGCGCGCGACGCAGGTGTAGCGTCCATGCAGGATCAGCCAGTGATGCGCATGCAGGCGAAATTCCTGCGGCGTCACTCGCTCCAGATTCAATTCAACTTCCAGGGGCGTTTTGCCGGGCGCAAGGCCTGTCCGATTTCCGACGCGAAAGATATGCGTATCCACCGCGATGGTCGGCTCGCCGAACGCGACGTTGAGAACGACATTGGCCGTCTTGCGACCGACGCCAGGCAGCGCCTCCAGCGCTTCGCGGTCATGCGGCACCTGGCTCGCGTGATTGTCGATCAACGCCCGCGATAGCGCGATCACATTCTTTGCCTTGGTGCAGTAAAGCCCGATGGTCTTGATATAGTCCGTGAGTTTTGCTTCGCCGAGCGCCACCATTTTTTCCGGCGTGTCGGCGATTTTGAACAAGGGTTCTGTCGCCTTGTTCACGCTTTTGTCGGTGGCTTGCGCGGAGAGCGCGACCGCCACCAGCAGAGTATAGGGATTTTTGTAGCGAAGTTCCGTTTCCGGATTGGGATTGTGCGCCCGAAGTCGCGCGAAGAAGTCCTGCGTCTGTACTTGTGTGAACTTGCTGCGTGCCATCGCCGCTATCCTTAACCGTCTGCTGCGCGTGGGGGAAGCCGGAACACGGCGCACGCATTGCCGTTAGTATCTTGCCGCCTCAGCCATTTGGAACGATGCTTTGGTCATGAACAATGACGAACCGCTTCTGCTGGAAACGGTCCTGAGACCCAGCCCGCCAATGAGCGCACGCGCGCTCGCGATCATTCTGGCGGTCGTCGCCGCCTTCAATTTCGCGTTCGCCATGAGTTTCGTTTTGCGCGGCGCCTGGCCGATTGCGCCTTTCATGGGTTTGGATGTTTTGCTGTTGGCCTTGGCCTTTCGCGAAAGCCGCATCAAGGCGCGCGCGCACGAAAGGGTGACGCTCAGCCAATCGGAGTTGCGCGTGGAGCAGCATCCAGCGCGCGGGGCAGCGCGCGAGGTCGCGTTCAATCCGTATTGGGTGCGCGTCGATCTGCAGCCATGGACGGAATATTCCAACCGGCTGTTTCTCAGGAGTCACGGGCGCAGCGTGCAACTCGGCACATTTCTGGCGCCGGCTCCGCGCGAGAGCTTTGCGCAAGCCCTGAAATCCGCGCTTTCCACCGCCAAATCGGCGGATTTTGGGGCCGCAAGAAACGGGTCGTAACAGAGCGGGCGAGACACCATTGTCTCTCCCATGAGCGAACCAATCTCCCTTGAGGACTTCGAGTCTACCCCCGACTGGCGCCGCATGGGCCGCGCCATACGCTATCTGAGCGAACGCTACACCGAACAGCCGCGTCTGGAAGATGCGGCCGAATCGGTCGGGCTTTCACCCTTCCACTTCCAACGCTTGTTCAGCCGCTATGTCGGCGTCAGTCCGAAATCCTTTGTCGGGCATCTGACTCTGGAACATGCCAAGCGTGAACTGGCGAAAGGCGCGAGCGTTCTCGATGCCGCGCTGGAAACAGGCCTGTCCGGTCCCTCGCGGCTGCACGATCTTTCTCTCAAGATCGAAGCGATGACGCCTGGAGATTACGCCAAGGGCGGTGCGGGACTCATTATCGACTACGGCTTCGCGGATTGCCCCTTCGGCCGTGTGCTGGTGATGACGACACCAAAGGGCGTCTGCGGTCTCGCCTTTGGCGATGACGGCGAAGACGATTCCATGATGGCCGACATGCAGGCGCGTTGGCCCAGGGCAAAGTTCGTGCAGAACAATGCGAGGGCGGAAACCGTCGCGCGATCTATTTTTGAGAGCGGCGGCAACCGCGAAATCGGGCTGCATCTTCTCGGCACGCCGTGGCAGATCAAGGTGTGGCAGGCACTCCTCGCAATCCCGTCCGGCAAAGTCGTGACCTATGGCTCGATTGCCGCGCGCATGGGCGACAAGAAAGCCAGCCGCGCGGTGGGAACGGCCGTCGGACGCAATCCGATCTCCTGGTTGATCCCCTGCCATCGCGTCCTTGGAAGCGACGGCGCGCTGCACGGCTATCATTGGGGTCTGGCGCGCAAGCGTTCGATGCTGGCAGTGGAAGCGGCGCGCGAAGAGCTGCGTCAGAGTCCTAAAACGTCCGCCATCGCGTAAAGGCCGGGTTTCTTGTTCTGTCCCCAGCGCGCGGCGGCGAGTGCGCCGTTGGCGAAGATCATGCGGTCTTCGGCGACATGCCGCAGCACGATGCGTTCTTGTGGACCGGCGAGAATAACATCGTGTTCGCCAACCACCGTGCCGCCGCGGAGCGATGCGAAACCGATAGCACCATTGTGACGCGCGCCGGTGTGACCATCGCGATTCGCGATCACATTGCCGTCGAGTGAAATTTCGCGGCCCTCCGCGGCCGCGCGGCCCAGCAGAAGCGCCGTGCCCGATGGTGCATCGACTTTCTGGCGGTGATGCATCTCGACGATCTCGATGTCGAAACCGGGCAGCGCCTTGGCCGCCTGCTTCGCCAGCGCGGCCAGCAGGGTCACGCCCAAACTCATATTGCCGGATTTGACGATCACGGCGTGGCGCGAAGCTGCGTGAATCTTCGCGTCGTCCTCGGCGGAAAATCCCGTGGTGCCGATGACATGGACAATGCGTGCCTGCGCCGACAGCACGGCAAGCTCGACAGAAACTTTCGGCACCGTGAAATCGATCAGCGCCTGCGCGTTTGCGATTGCGGGCAGCGGATCGTCCGTCAGCTTCACATGCGCGGCAGGCAAGCCCGCCAGCGTCCCCGCATCGGCGCCAAGATCCGGGTGGCCCTTGTGTTCAAGCGCTCCGGAAATTTCCATATCAGGAGATTCCGCCACGGCGCGCAGCAGCGTCTGCCCCATCCGGCCAGCCGCCCCCGCGATCATGATTCGAAGTTTGCTCATGCGCTCATCCTGACGCGGGGCGGTTCAGTGGCCAAGACGGTCTATGAAATATTGCACCGCCGCCTGACCGAACCAGGGCACGGTCAGAATCAGGGCCGACGCGCCGACGCGCACCAGCGTGGATTGATCGAACGGCCATTCATGCGCGTCGGCGATCCGCGTCTCGTAGGCCAGCATCCCGTGCATGCGCGCCGCGACGCCGCTGTCCTCTTGCATGGTGGCGCGCATGGAATCGATCTGGCTTCGGATATGTTCAAGCTCCGCATGTTTTGCGGCCAGGATCTGGCGATGGACGCGGCTCATTGTGCCGATGAACAAGCCGATGCCTATCACGGCACAACTCGCGATCAGGGCGACGGTGAATCCGTTGAGGTCCCCGCCCACGAAGAAGAGGCAGGCAACCGCGCTGACGACGAACCAGATCAGCGATGAGCGCGCCGCAGAACGTCCCAGAACGGCGAGCCTGTCGATCCGCAGTAGATCGATTTTGAGTTCGGTGCTCAGCATGCTGGCGAAAGACTTGTCGGCGGCGCGCGTTTGCGCCACGCCGCGCACGAACAGAATGTTGAGAAACGTGATTGCGCAAATATACCAGACAAAGGGGCCAGGCTCGATAGGATGACCTTCGCGACTTTCGCTCGTCATGACGGCTGCGCTGAGGATGAGGCCGATGGCAACGCCGATGATTGTCGAACGCACCAGGTTTAAATCGCGAGGTCTGAGACCGGTCACGCGCGCCGCGCTGGCTGCACCACCCGTCAAAATTCTCGCGAATGCCGGCGCATCGTTTGCTTCCCACACGCGCGCATAGCGCTGCATGCTCAGGGCCGCGCAGCACAGAAGCGACAGCACCAAAGCGGGCCACGCCGCCCCCGAGATCGCGATTCCATTCGGTGCACGCCAGATCGTTGGGACATGATTAAGCGCGGCCAGGGCCAGAAAGCTTCCAAACAGGAAGACGAATATGATCGCCGTGGTCGCGAGCGTGCCAAGCGGTGAGCGCAGATAAAGCTGCTGCTCGAACGGAATGGCTTCGTTCGAAAGTGGTTGCGGTGCCGCGGCCGAGGCTTGGCTCATGATCGCAGTCTAGCGCGAACGGCGTTGCGGCGTCAGACCTGTGTGTCGACCCGGCCGTTGCCTGTGTCCGCTGCGGGCGCATCCTTGCGGGCTACCGTGACCATGGAAGGGCGCAGCAGTCGGTCGCCGATTACATAGCCTGTCTGCATCACGTCCACGATGGAGCCTGGCGGTTTGCCGTTACCCGGCACTTCGGCGATAGCCTGATGCAAATTCGGGTCAAATTTTGCGCTGTCAGACGTGTCGATGGGCGTCACGCCGTGGCGCTCCAGCGTGGCCAGCAATTGCCGCTCGGTCGCCTCGATGCCCTCGATCACGCCTTTCACCTTCGGATCGGCATCGGCCAGCATTTCGGGCGGCAGCGCGGCCAGCGCGCGGGCGAAATTGTCCGCGATGGTCAGCATGTCGCGCGCGAATTTGGTTACGGCATATTGGGAAGCGTCCTGCTTCTCGCGCTCCGTCCGGCGCCGCGTATTTTCCGCATCGGCCAGCGCACGCAGCAGCCGGTCTTTCAGATCGGCGGATTCGGCGCGCAACGCGTCCAGAACCGCCAGTTCGGCGGCCTGCGGATTGTCGGAATTGGCCGTTTCCGGCGCGAAATTGTCGTTGTCGTCGCTCATCGTCATTTTCCAAAACGTGTCAGGCCAGCAATCGGCCCACGACTTTAGCCGTATAATCCACCATCGGAATGATCCGCCCATAATTCAGGCGCGTCGGGCCAAGAACGCCGATCACGCCTACGATCTTGCCCTGTGCATTGGCGTAAGGCGCCGCCACGATGGAAGAACCGGAAAGGCTGAACAGCCGGTTCTCCGAGCCGATGAAGATGCGAACACCATCGGCATCCTTGGCCAGCTCCATCAGCCGGATCAGATCGTTCTTGCGGTCGATATCGTCGAACAATGTGCGCACGCGGTCCAGATCGGCCTGCGCTTCCAGGCTTTCCAGCAAATGCGAAGCACCACGTACGATCAGCACTTTTTCGTCCGAAGCGCGTGCGCTGCCTGCGGGGGCGATGGTCGCGAGCCCTTCGGCGACGACCTTTGCCGTCAGCGTATCGAGTTCGGCACGTTCGCTTTCCAATTCGCTGGAGATTTCCGCGCGCGCGCTGTCCAGCGTGCGGCCACGCAGCCGCGCGTTGAGATAGTTAGTCGCTTCTGCCATCGCCGAGCCGGGCAATCCCAGCGGCGTATCGATCAGCCGGTTCTCGACCGAACCATCCTCGCTCACGATGACGACCAAAGCCTTGCCCGGCCCCACAGCCATGAATTCAATGTGCTTGAGCGGCGAATCCTGTTTTGACGCCACCACCAAACCGGCGCAACGCGACAGGCCCGAGAGCATCAAGGTCGCTTGAGTCACGACATCTTCGACGCCGCGATTCTGCCCGCTGATGCGCTGCTCGATGGAGGCGCGCTCGGAGGGCGCCAGCTCGCCTATTTCCAGCAACCCGTCCACGAACAGGCGCAGGCCCTTCTCTGTCGGCACGCGCCCGGCGGAGGTGTGCGGCGCATAGAGCAGGCCCATCGCTTCCAGATCGGCCATCACATTGCGGATCGAGGCGGGCGACAGCGACAATGGCAGGCGCTGCGAAAGTGTGCGCGAACCCACCGGCTCACCATTGTTCAGGAAGGCGTCGACGAGGTGGCGGAAGACCTCGCGCGGTCGCTCGCCCAGCTCACCGGCCAGCATCTTCGCACTCGCGCCGTCGATAGGGTTCGCGCCCATTATAAGCCTTTGACCGATCTAAATTTTCGTGACGCCCGGAAGAGTGGTTGCGACCGCGGCACCGGGGAGGCTAGGTAGCGCCCGACACAGCGAACTTCAAGGGATCAGAACATGCGGCCCAGCAAGCGCGCGCCCGACCAGATGCGTGCGGTCAGCCTCCAGCCCGGCTTTTCCCGCCATGCGGAAGGCTCCTGCCTCGTCAAATTCGGCGACACCCATGTTCTGGTGACGGCCAGCCTGGAGGAAAAGGCACCGCCTTTTCTCAAAGGCAGCGGCAAGGGCTGGGTGACCGCGGAATACGGCATGCTGCCGCGCTCCACCCATGAGCGCATGCGGCGTGAGGCGGCGCAGGGCAAGCAATCCGGTCGCACGCAGGAGATTCAGCGATTGGTCGGCCGCTCACTGCGCGCCGTTGTGGACGCGAGCGCGCTGGGCGAGCGGCAGATTGTGATCGATTGTGACGTGCTGCAGGCCGATGGCGGAACGCGCACGGCCTCGATCACCGGCGGCTTCGTGGCGCTGTCGCAATGCGTGGCCTTCATGAAGAAGACGGGCATGGTAACCAAGCCGGTGATCAAGGATCACGTGGCAGCGATTTCCTGCGGCATCTGGAAAGGCGAGGCGGTTCTCGATCTGGATTATGACGAGGATTCCACCGCCGAGACCGACGCCAATTTCGTGCTGACGGGATCGGGCGGTCTTGTCGAGATTCAGGGAACGGCGGAGGGCGCGCCGTTCAGCGACGAAGAATTCGCGCAATTGCTGAAGCTGGCGCGCAAGGGCGTGACCGAACTCGTGGTGGCGCAGAAACTGGTTTTGGGATGAAGCTCGCGCGCGGCACGAAGCTGGTCGTCGCCAGTCACAATCCGGGCAAGCTGCGCGAGATAAAGGAATTGCTCGCGCCGTTCGAGCTGGATGTGAAAAGCGCCACCGACCTGAATTTGCCGGAGCCGGAAGAAACCGAACCGACATTCGTAGGCAATGCGTTGCTCAAAGCGCGCGCGGCCATGACGGCGAGCGGATTGCCGGCGCTGGCCGACGATTCGGGGTTGTGTGTCACGGCGTTGAACGGCGATCCTGGAATCTATTCGGCGCGCTGGGCGAACGGCGCGAAAGATTTTGCCGGCGCCATGGCGCGGATCGAGCGTGAATTGAAAGCGAAACGCGCAACGGATTATTCGGCGAAGTTCGTTTCAGTGCTCGCTATTGCGAAGCCTGGCGGTGAAGATGAAGTTTTTGAAGGCGAGGTGACGGGCGCGCTCACCTTCCCGCCGCGCGGGTCTCGCGGCTTTGGCTACGATCCGATCTTCACAATGGACGGCATGGGTGAAACCTATGGCGAGATTGATCCTGATCTCAAACATTCCATCAGCCATCGCGCGCGCGCGTTTGAGAAGCTGCTCAAGAGCGGTTTGTTTGAATGATTGATCCGGGCTTCGGTATTTACATCCACTGGCCGTTCTGCGCCGCCAAATGCCCCTATTGCGATTTCAATTCCCATGTTCGCACCAAGGTCGATGAAGATTCGTGGTCCGATGGCATCGCGCGCGAGCTGAAATACATCGCAGATTGGCAGGGCGCGGATCGCCCGATCGTGCAGACGATCTTTTTCGGTGGCGGCACGCCCTCCTTGATGAGCGGCAAGGCCGTCGGCGGCGTGATCGACAAGATTGCCCGGCTCTGGCGCATGTCCAACGATGTCGAGATCACGCTGGAATCCAATCCGGCCAGCGCGGAGGCGCAGCGTTTCGCGGATTATCGCAACAGCGGCGTCAATCGCGTATCACTCGGGGTACAGGCGCTCAACGATCCCGATCTGAAAATGCTGGGGCGCCTGCACAATGCCGCTGAAGCCAAAGCCGCGCTGGTCATGGCGATGAACACATTCGAGCGCGTCTCGCTCGATCTTATCTATGCGCGGCCGGATCAGACGGAAGCGCAATGGCGCGAAGAGTTGAAAGAGGCGCTTGCCTTCGGCACCGAGCATCTTTCGCTCTATCAGCTCACCATCGAGCCGGCGACACCGTTTGCCACGCTCGCACGCACGGGTGCTCTGAAGCCCATGGACGATGACCACGCGGCCGCGCTCTACGAAATCACGCAGGAGATGACGGAGGCGGCTGGCCGTCCGGCCTACGAAATCTCCAATCATGCGAAGCCCGGCGCGGAGAGCCGGCACAATCTTCTTTATTGGCGTTATGGTTCCTATGCGGGCGCGGGACCTGGCGCGCATGGCAGGCTCGACATTGTGGGCAAGCGCATTGCAACCTCGACCGAACGATTGCCGGAACGCTGGCGGCAGAATGTCTCGCGGCGCGGTCACGGCATTATCGAGCAGAGCGATATTTCCAATGCGGATGCCGCGCACGAACATTTGCTCATGAATTTGCGGTTGTCCGAAGGCCTGGATCTCGACGCCTATCGCGCGCGGTGGAACACGCAGCCCGATGCGCAGCGCATTGCGGAATTATCGGCGGACGGGTTTCTGCGCATGGATGGCGCGCGCCTGTTTGCCACACCGAAAGGCCGTTTGGTGCTCAACAAGCTGATCGCGGAAATTGCGAATTAAGTCTGCGGCTTCGTTGGCGGCTTTTCCTCCGCCGGTTTCTCGAAGGTGCGCGACGCTGGATCGATCACGCGAAACCCGTCCGGCTCGACGCTCAAAATCGCAAGACCGCGTTCCGATGTACCATCGGCATTGAAGCGGAAGATGCCGTCGATGCCCGCAAATCCGTTGGCGTCGGTCAGCGCATTGGCGGTGAAGCGGTGGTACGGCTCACCGGAAGCCAGCAGTGCCGCCAGCGACACGGCATCATAGGCCAGTGTTGCAAGCTGCGGCGGCGTGGTGCCGAAAGTGCCCTTGTATTTCGTGTTGAAAGTGTCGCCCGCATTCGGTGCTGGCGCGGCGAACCAACCGCCTTCCAGCATCGACTCTTTGGAATTTGCCGGATCGTCCCAGAGGCCGGAACCGAGCAGTTTCATCTTTCCACGGTCCACGCCCTGCGCTGCCAGCATCGGCGCGAGTTCGCGCAATTGCGCGCCGCCCTGTGCGATCAGCACGGCATCGGCATTTGACGCCGCAACAGCGTGGAGCGCGGTTTCCTGATCCGTTGCGCTGATCCGTTCAACGTCACTGACCGTTCCGCCCGAAGCCGCGACAGCGTCCTTCATCGCATCGGTGATGTGATTGCCATAGGCCGACTCCGGCACCAACGCCGCGAAATTGTTGTGACCTTGCGCGTGCGCATAAGAGATGATGCGGTGGATTTCATTTTCCGGCTGGAAGCTGAGCAGATAGACACCGTTTCCGGCCACGGTCTTGTCGGTCGAAAAGGAAATCACCGGCACGGCGCGGTCGTGTGCAATCGGCGCCACGGCGGCGACCGAAGCGGAGAACAGCGGGCCGACAATAATTTCCGCGCCTTGCGCCAGAAGCCCGCGCGCGCCGGCCGCTGCCGTCTCGGGCGTCGAGCCTTCATCGGCGGAAATCAGAATGATGTTGGAATTGCCGCTGTCGAACAGCGCGAGCTGCGCCGCTTTCATCATGCTGGCCGCCAGCACGCGGGTCTGGCCCGAGCCGTTGGAGAAGGGCAACAGTACGCCCACACGCACCGGGTTGGTCCCGGACGGAATGTTGCCCAGGCGCAAGAAACCCGGTTCTTCCGCGATCATGGGATGGGTCGAGGGCGGCGCGGGCGGCAGGTTCGCAACCGGCGCCACAGGCACCACCGGTTTGGCAGCTTCGGGCGGTGTTACGCAGCCGGAAAGTCCGGCTATCGCAACCAGACCGGCAATGGCACAAAGTCGCTTTGTGAGGCGAAGCGGATGTTCTGGGCACGATGAAAAGACGGGGCTCATGGGATGCAAATCTCTCGGCAGGCAGCGCGGACGGGGCGGTGCCCAAGCCTATTCCGGGCAAGGAAAAATCGCAAAGTGAGAGCCCGCTTGTGCCCGGGCTTTATGTCACTGCCACACCCATCGGCAATGCGCGCGATCTGACCTTTCGGGCGCTGGAGGCTTTGAAGGGTTGCGACCTGATCGCGGCGGAAGATACCCGCGTCACGTCCAAGCTGTTGTCCATCTATGGAATCTCCAAGTCGCTGACAGCCTATAACGACCACAATGCGGCGCGCGAACGGCCAAGGCTGCTGGCGAAGCTGCGCGGCGGGGCGCGGATCGCGCTGGTCAGCGATGCGGGGACGCCCCTGGTTTCCGATCCGGGTTTCAAGCTGGTGCGCGAGGCGCTGGCCGAAGGCATCGCCGTGCATGCGCTTCCAGGCGCGTCGGCGCCGCTGACGGGGTTGATGCTCGCCGGCCTTCCAAGCGACCGTTTTCTGTTCGCGGGATTTCTTTCATCCAAACAAGGCGAGCGGCGCGGCGTGCTGGAAGAATTGTGTGGACTGCGCGCCACGCTGATTTTTTTTGAATCGCCACAGCGGCTGGCCGCGTCACTCATCGACATACGCGATGTGCTGGGAAACAGGCCCGCGGTCGTGGCGCGCGAATTGACCAAGCTGCATGAGGACGTGCGCCGCGGCGATCTTGTTTCGCTGGCGCAATGGTATGCGGATGCGCCTTTGCCGAAAGGCGAAGTGACAATTCTCGTCGGACCACCACTGGATGAAGCGCCGAATTTCGCGCGCGCCGAGAAACTTCTTGAACAGGCACTGGCCTTCATGCCGGTTCGCCCCGCGGCCGATCTCGTGGCGGAGGCGCTCGATCTACCGCGGCGCGAAATCTATGCGCGCGCGCTGGCACTGAAATCAAAACACGATGACGCACTCTGATCGCATTCTGGCATCGCGCCGGGCGGCCGAGCGGCGCGGACGGCGCAGCGAAACCATCGCTGTGATTTTTCTGCTACCAAAATTCTATAGCATCCTGGGAAGGCGTGTGCGCACCCATGCAGGCGAGATCGATCTGGTGGCGCGCGCGCCGCCCGGCCTTCTGTGTTTCATTGAAGTCAAAGCGCGCGAAGGCGAACGCGATGCGGCGCAATCGGTTGGGATGCGTCAGCGGGCGCGCATTGCCCGCGCCGCCATGTTGTTTCTGGCGCAGCGTCCCGCACTGGGCGCCAAGGGTGTGCGCTTCGATATGCTGACCGTCGCCAAGAACAGACTGCCGCATCATTACCGCGATGCTTGGCGGCCCGAATCCGATTGGTAAGATGGCAAGTATGAACGTCGATCCTGCCGAATATCTGCGTCAGCTTGGCCAGTCGGGAGACGGGCCGCACGATATCGCGCGCGCGGCACTGATGCTTTCGGCGCTGGATCATTCCGGACGCACGCTGGAATCCTACGAAGACCATCTGGCCGACATCGCAAACCATGCGCGCAACGACACACGGCTTCGGCTTCACGCCGAGGACGGCGCGCGCGCTCTGGCGGCGCTAATGGTGGGACGCTACGGCTATGATGGCGACCGGCTGTCTTACGACGATCCGCAGAACGCCGATCTGATGGCGGTGATAGAACGGCGCCGCGGCCTGCCCGTCGCGCTCGGCGTCCTTTATCTTCATGCGGCCCGCGCAGCAGGCTTCGAGGCTGTCGGTCTCAGCTCACCGGGACATTTCCTGCTCAGGCTAACCTTGCGCGGCCACGAGGCACTGATCGATCCGTTCAATGGCGGCGCCGCAACCGACCGCGAGCGGCTCGGCGGGCCGCCTGCCATGGGCGCTTCCACACCGGACGATTCGAGCCTCACCGAAGCCGTCAGCGACATCGAAGTCCTGCTGCGGCTGCAGAACAATCTGCGGCTGCGCGCGCTCAATTTCGGCGAACGCGTGCGGGCCCTGGAAATCGCCAAGCGCATGGTGCTGATCGCGCCAAAGCGGCCCGAATTGTGGATGGATCTGGCGCGGCTCAACGAGGCGGCAGGCGCGCTGGGCGCGGCGCAGAAGGCCTATGAAGCCTGCCTCACTTTGGCAAAGTCCGGAGAAGGCTTACATAACGAAGCAGCAATCAGGCTCGCCGCGTTGAAGCGGCGCCTCAACTAGGACCTGCCATGGCGCTCACCGTCGCGTTTCAGATGGACCCGATCGAGAAAATCGACATCGGTGGGGATTCCACGTTCGCGCTTGCGCTGGAGGCACAGGCGCGGGGCCACTCGCTTCTCTATTACGGCCCGCGCGATCTGACCTTTCGCGATGGCATGGTGACGGCGCGGGTGCGCCCGCTCATCGTGCGCAATACCAAAGGCGATCATTTTACCCTGGGCGAATCCTCGGTAGTGGATTTGTCGAAACTGGATGTGGTGCAGATGCGCCAGGATCCGCCCTTCGATATGGCCTACATCACGGCTACCCATATTCTCGAACGCATCCACCCCAAGACGTTGGTGGTGAACGATCCTTTCCATGTGAGGAACGCGCCGGAAAAGATTTTCGTGACCGCGTTCAAAGATCTGATGCCGCCGACCCTGATCACGTCGGACCGCGCCGAGATTGCCGCGTTCCGTGCCGCGCACAAGGACATCATCCTGAAACCGCTTTACGGCAATGGTGGCGCGGGCGTGTTCCGCGTGAAAGAGGGCGACGAGAATCTCGGCGCCATGCTGGAGATGTTCACGGCCTTCTATCGCGAGCCGGTCATCATTCAGCGTTACGTTCCCGAAGTGCGCAAGGGCGACAAGCGCATCATCCTGGTCGATGGCGAATTTGCCGGTGCCATCAACCGCGTGCCGGCCGAGGGTGAAGCGCGTTCGAACATGCATGTCGGCGGCAGGCCGGAAGCAACTACGCTGACGGCGCGCGAGAAAGCGATCTGCGCGGCGCTTGGGCCGGAACTGAAAGCGCGTGGGCTGATTTTCACGGGAATAGATGTGATCGGAGATTACCTCACCGAAATCAACGTCACTTCGCCCACCGGTATTCACGAAGTGCGCCGCTTCGGCGGCGCCGACATTGCGAGCCTGATCTGGGATGCCATCGAAAAGCGCGTGAAATCAGGCCACTAGAGCGTTCGTGCAACTCGCCCCTTGACACGATGCTTATCTATAGCAGGCAGTAATCCATATATTCGGGTGAACCCATGCTGACTCTTCATAAGTCCGACAAGCGCGGCAAGACCAAGATCGACTGGCTCGACAGCAAGCACAGCTTCTCGTTTGGCGACTACTACGATCCGGCGCAGATGAATTTTGGCGCGCTGCGCGTCATCAACGAAGACATCATCGCGGGCGGCGGCGGCTTCAATCCGCACTCCCATCGCGACATGGAGATCGTCACCTATATGCTGGGCGGGTCGCTGCAGCACAAGGATTCGCTCGGCAATGGCGGCGTCATCCGCCCGGGCGAAATCCAGCGCATGAGCGCGGGCAGCGGCATCACGCATGCGGAGTTCAACGCTTCGCGCACGGAGCCGGCGCATCTGCTGCAAATCTGGATTAGTCCTTCCAAGCAGGGCATTGCGCCGTCCTACGAACAGAAAACGATCGATCCCGACGCCGTAAAGAACAAGCTGGCGCGGATCGCATCGTCCGAGCCGCTCGAAACCGAAGTGCGCTTGGTGCAGGACGCCGAGATCTGGGCGGCGCGTTTCGATGGTGACGAGGAGGCTGTCCATATGCTTCAGCCGGGCCGCAAAGCGTGGATCCAGGTTGCGAGCGGTTCTGTCGAGATCGTGGGCGAGCGTCTGTCCGCCGGCGACGCCGCATCCGTGACAGACGCGGAAACGATCCTGATCCGCGCGCGTGGGCCGGCCGAGGTTTTGCTCTTTAATCTAGCCTGACAGATCCGCAAGGCCGAAGCGGCTGCGGTAGCGCGGCGTCATTTCCAGCAGCGGCACATAGATGAGAACGTCTGTGGTGGAAAATTGGTGGTCGATCACGGCGCCGTCGCCAATCTGCGCCCCGACGCGCACATAGCCTTTGATCAGCGGCGGCAGCGCGCGCAGCGCCTCGCGCGGATCGATAGTTTCTTTGGGCATGAGGTTCATGTCGACATAGAGCTGCTGCAGCGCGCGCGCTTCAATGCCTTTCGCCATGGGATGGAAATGATGAAGATAGGCGAGCGATTGCGCGATCGCCGGCGGGTCGGTGCCCGGAAAGGAAGCGCAGCCGAACATCACATCGATCTTGTAGCGCGCGACATAAGCCATCACGCCGCGCCACAGAAGCTGCATCACGTATGGCTTGGTGCGATATTCCTTCAGCACGCAGGAGCGGCCCAGTTCGAGCAGCCGCGTGCCCTTCTGCACGCTGTGCAGCATGGCGGAGATGTCGTACTCGCCGCTGGTATAGAAACCACCGGCCCGCAGCGCCGCTTCGTTGCGCATCACGCGATAGCAGCCCATCACCACAGGCTGGCCGTCTTCGTCCGCCGTCGTGCGGTCGATCGCGAGCAGGTGGTCGCAATAGGGATCGAACTTGTCGAAGTCACGGCGGTTGGCCCGCATGGCGGGCGTCGGCACCGCGTGCATTTCTTCGTAAAAGACGCGATAGCGCACGCGCTGTGCGGCCTCGATTTCGAAAGCCGTTTCCGCGACGCGAATTTCGAAGGCTTCCGTCGCGGCCAGAACCGGCCACTGCGGACGGCGCTCGTCGATCGGGCCGGTGTCGTGCGCGCTAACCAAGCGGATTATCCTTGGAGCCTGGCGCCGCCTCCCGGAGAGACAGCAGGCCAGTGTCACAATCTACAAAAAGGCTAGTCCACCCGCAAATCTCCGCCGATTCCGTGGCGCTTCTGTGACGGCGAGGGGTCAGGCCGGAGGGGCCACAGCGCCTTCTGTCTCCGGTCGAGCAAAATAGAGAGGATGATTGCGGGAATTCCAATCAGGACCGCTTCCAGAAAGAAGATTGCGGTAACGTTCAGGAGGCCGTGGCTGGCGCCGGACTTTGATGACGGAACACCAAGATCATCAACAAGAGCGCCGGTACGCCTGCCGAAGCCGTCAAAATAAAAAATGGGACAAATCCCACGACCTTGTCAGGCAGGGCCGCAAGTGGCGGAAGCAACGCTTCGAACACATGGCGATGACTGGCGAACCAGTCGACAAGAATTCCCGATAGACCGCCGAGCAACTTGCCCGGCAGCGCATAAAACGAACTGAACAGGGCATACTGCGTTGCCGTGAACGCCTTGTTCGTCAGGCTCGACATATAGGCGAGCAGCGCAGTCCCTGCGAAACCCGCCGCAATGTTTTCGATGCCGATCGCTGCCGCAAAAATTGACAGGTTATGGCCACTCGCTGCGAGCAGCGCATATGTGAGGTTGCCAGCGATTACGGCGGCCAACGCGATGAAGAGCGAACGCACGATCCCGAGGCGGAAGACGAAAAACCCGCCGATTAATGCGCCCGCAATCGTGATCCATACGCCGATCAATCCAGACATGGTGCCGATTTCGACGAGCGAGAACGACTGGCGATACATCGGTCGCGCGACCGTCCCCATTATGAAATCAGGAAGCCGATAGGTTCCAATCATTGCCAAGATCAAAATTCCGGTCCAACCGTGATGCCGGAAGAAATCAACAAATGGCGCGATCACCGCGCCGTAGAACCATCCGATGGCGGAGCCGATCCGTCGCCCGACATTGAGCTTTTTTTCAATGACCTCCGCCTCGCGGCTGGCGTCTTCCTCAGGCGGCCTCTTGGCCAACAAAGTGGCGCCCATTCCCAAAAAAATCAGGAACCCGAGGAAGATCAGGCCGGCGCGCCACGAGACCAATTGCGCTATGTAAGGTGTTAGCGCTGCCGTCGCCAACGCAGTCAGCCGGTATCCGAGCTGATAGGCACCAAGCATGGTGCCTTGCTCTTCGGGAGGCGCGATTTCAATGCGCCAAGCATCGACGGAGATGTCCTGACTGGCGCCAGCGAAACCTAGAAGCAGAGCGAACAGGGCGACCCTGACGAGTTCTGTCCGCGGATCGGAAAACCAGAGTCCGACGAAGGCAATGAGTATGCAAAGCTGCGCCACCAGCATCCAAGAGCGGCGTTTGCCCAAGAGTGGATACAGAATCGGCAAACGCAACTGATCCAGAAGTGGTGCCCAGACAAACTTCAGCGAATAGGGAAGAAGTGTGTAGGCGAACAGACCAATGTCGGTCATCGAAACTTTGGAGTCGGTTAGCCACAAGCCCAGCGTATTAGAGATCGTGAGGAGTGGCAGTCCGCAAGCGCTACCGAGAATCAGCATTGTCGCGGTGCGAGGCTTCAAATACGATTCGATTGCGGCGCGCGTACGGCCACGCCGAACCGGTGCCGTGGCGCGATCGGGAATGTTCATGCCGCGGCGTTGGCCGCGACGTTCGGCTGGAAGATTTTCTGGAGCACGGCGTCAAGTTCCGCTGGATTGATCGGCTTGGTGAGAAAACCATCCATACCGGCGCCCTGGCAAGCCTGCCGCATGCCTTCATCCGCATCTGCCGTGAGTGCGACGATGGGCGTGCGCGGTCGCCGTGACGCCTGCTCGTTCATCCGGGCGCGCCGTGCGGTTTCGATTCCGTCGAGGCCCGGCATATGCAGGTCGGTCAGCACCACATCGAATTTCTGTTCGTTCAGGATCTGCAGCGCCGTTTCGCCCGAAGCCACGTCGGTGACCTGAAAGCCGCGGCGGCGCAGCAATTCGCGGCTCAGCATCGCGTTGATCGGGTTGTCTTCGATGAGCAGGATTTTGCGTCCGCCGCCGGGTGTTCGCGTCGCGGCGAACGTCGCTGCGGGCGGTGGCGCAACGGTGGGCGTAAAGCTGGGCTGTGCCGCATAGGGGTTTGCGACATAGGGTTCCGGTGGTTGGAACCCGAAACCGCCATGCGCGGGATAATCCGGCACGGCCGCGACGATGTCGTTCGCCTTCAATCTTTCGCACAGGGATGTCTGACGGATCGGCTTGACCAGATAGCCGGCAAAACCTTGTGCTTTCAGCTCGGCCAAACGGCTGCGCGCGCCGGGCGGCAGAAGCACAAGTGCGCGCGTGTTTTCGTCGGGCGTGGACGGCAGTTCCGGCACGTTGTCGGTGCCAGAATCGATCAGGATCACATCGGCGTCCGGTGTCGCATAGCTGTTCTCGTCCAGATTGAGCGAAACAATATCGCCGCCGGCCGCCCGAATCTGTGCAATCAATCCTTCGCGCAATACCGGGTTGCGCGCGATGACGGCGACACGAAGGCCGTCCAGAGATTCCGTCTCGGTCATGTCCGCCTCGCGTAGCGAGAAGGCGGGCAACACGAACCAGAACACGCTGCCGCCACCGGGCGCGGCATCGATGCCGATTTCGCCGCCCATGGCGCCGACCAGTTTTTTGGAGATCGCAAGGCCAAGGCCCGAACCGCCGAAACGCCGCGCATGGCTGGAATCGGCCTGCACGAATTCCTTGAAGATTTCTTCGCGCTTTTCCGTCGGAACGCCGACACCGGTGTCGCGCACTTCAAAGCGCAGGAAGCGCTTGTCGCGCCTTTCAACGGTTTCCACATTCACGCGCACGCCGCCGCGTTCGGTGAATTTGACCGCGTTGCCGACGAGGTTGGTAAGGATTTGCCGGAGGCGCAATCCGTCGCAGCGTATGGCTTCCGGAGTTCCCGGCGCGACGAAGGAGACGATTTCGATTCCTTTGCCGTGCGCGCGCGTGCCCAGAAGCTCGACCACGCCTTCCACCAGCGCACGCAATTCCACGTCGTCGTCTTCCAGCGTGATGTGACCGGATTCGATTTTGGAGAAATCCAGAATATCTTCGATGAGCGACAGCAGCGATTCGCCCGATTGCTGTATCGCCTGAATGTAACTGCGCTGCTCGGGAAGCGGCTCGCTTTCCTGCAGCAGCCTGGCCATGCCGAGCACGCCGTTCATCGGTGTACGAATTTCATGACTCATTGTGGCGAGGAAGCCTGATTTCGCGCGATTGGCTGCTTCCGCCTTGTCGCGCGCTTCGGTCAGTGCATCTTCCAGCGCCTTGCGCTCGGTGATGTCGCGTCCGACGCTTTGCACTTCGACGAGTTGGCCCTGCGCATCGCGCACGGCGTAGTCTTCCCACGCGATCCAGCGCCAGCCATAGACGGTGCGAACGTGCTGGTCGTAGCGCACGCGCGCCTGTCCGGTTTCACGGCCCGCGAACGAGCCGAACAGGGGTGCGCGGCTGTCGGGATGCAGTTCGGGCGCGAAGGGATGGCCGATCGCGTCTTGCGGCACCAGCCCGAACAGTCTGCAGAAGGCTTCATTGCCGTAGGTCAGGCGACTGTCGGGCGCGCGCCGGAAAATCGCGTCGCCTTGCGCATCGACAAGGCCTTTGTAGCGCGACTCGCTTTCATGCAGCCGTCCGTTCATCGCGCGCATGGTGGAGAGCGTTGCTTCCAGTTGATCCGTCAGCGTGCCCAGTTCATCGGTACGCGTTTCAAGGGCGGCGGCGCGTCTGTTGGCGCCGACGAGTCCCGCGAACAACAGCGCCAGACCCAGAACCGCAACGGTCGGCAGAACGAAAGGCGAGATCAGCGTGAGCCGTCCGTGCACGGAAATATCGCCATAGGTCACGGCGGCCAGGACGAGCATCCCCAGGCCGTAGATAACCAACCCCGCGCGCGTGAATCCCACCCGCCAATCTCCGAAAAAGCCCAGTATTTGTGCCTTGTTTGGCTTGAAAAAGGCTTAAGGCGGTGGAACCCGCACGGGAAAAGGTTAATATCGCCGCGACCGTTCCCTGCGTCCGGTCCGTCAAAAGATAATTCATTAAAAAACTTCGAGGGAGAGATTCATGCGCATTTCGATGGCGGTGCTTGCCTGCGCCGCGACCTTGTCCTTTGCCACAGTGGCTTATGCCGACGATCCCATGTCCAACACCTACGGAAACACCGTCACGACAAAGAGCCACAAGACCGGCAGTACCGGCACGCTTATGTTCAATCAGGACGGCAGTTACACGGCCAATGCCATGGGCGCGGACGGCAAGCCCGTTTCCTATGGCGGTGCGTGGACGTTGAAAGACAGCGGCGCCACCATTTGTCTCGCACCCAAGCTACCGGCCAATACGCCGGGCTCGGCACCGTCTTGTTCACCGCTGCAGAAACACGCCGTGGGCGACAACTGGACGGTGACCAACGATCAGGGCGAGACCTTCGACGTGTCGCTCAGCGCCGGTCACTAGGCCAAATACCGTTTAAGCCGAACGAGCCGCGGGGCAGGCGTCCCGCGGCTTTTTCATGCAATGACGGTTCTCCGCGAAATCCAAGGCGTCACGAAAATAGATCAACAAAAACAATAAGATGAAAGATGTCACACAAGCTTCGCAAAACTGTGATGGTCCTTGCATCTAGACGCGTCTCTATCCCGGTTGGCCGGGGCGCGGGGAGCCAGAAGCCAAAGCGCTTTTCATGCACAGATCCCGGCCGACGACATCGAAATATTTGCGAGAGGATGCTCCATGAAGCCCGTTCTAAACCGCCTTATCGGTATGGCCGTGGGCGTTGCCCTGGCAGGTGCCGCAAGCGCCGCGTCTGCCGCCGACATTTCGGGAGCGGGCGCCACATTTCCCTATCCGATCTACGCCAAATGGGCGGAAGCCTATAAAGCCAAGACCGGCATCGGCCTGAATTATCAGTCGATCGGTTCCGGCGGTGGCATCGCGCAGATCAAGGCGAAGACCGTCGATTTCGGCGCTTCGGACAAACCGCTCTCGCCGGGTGAACTCGACGCGGCCGGGCTAACGCAATTTCCCACCGTCATCGGTGGCGTGGTTCCGGTTACGAATGTTCCGGGCATCAAGCCGGGCCAGCTCGTGCTCGACGGGGCGACGCTCGCCAATCTCTCGCTCGGCACGATCAAATATTGGGACGACGCGGCGATCAAGAAACTCAATCCGTCTGTAAATCTGCCGCATCTGGCGGTTTTGGGCGTTCACCGCTCCGACGGTTCGGGCACCAACTTCATCTTCACGAACTACCTGTCCAAGGTGAGTCCGGCCTGGGCGAGCCAGGTGGGTGCTGCGACGTCGGTCGAATGGCCGTCCGGCATCGGCGCCAAAGGCAATGAAGGCGTTGCCAGCAATGTGAAGCAGACGCCGGGCGCGCTCGGCTATGTCGAATATGCTTACGCCAAGCAGAACGCGCTGACTTATGTCCGCATGATCAATCGCGACGGTGTCGCGGTGGATCCGACGGCCGACGCCTTTCAGGCCGCATCCGCCAAGACCGACTGGGCGCATGCACCGGGCTTCTACGTCACGCTGACGAACCAGCCCGGTCACAATGCCTGGCCCATTGCCGGCGCGACTTTCATTCTCGTCTACAAGCACCCGGCCGATCCGGCGAAAACCAAGATCGTGCTGACATTCTTCCAATGGGCCTATGCCAATGGCGACGCTCTGGCCAAGAGCCTGGACTACGTGCCGCTCCCGGCGACAACCGTAAACGCCATCGGCAACAGCTGGCGCAGCAATATCGACGCCGCGGCGATGCCGTAAGCGTCGTCCACGGCCCCCGAGAATGGGACCGTGGAACTTAAAAAAGATTGGGGGCTACCCATCGGCCCCCCAATTTCGTCTAGAACCGGTTGGCAATCTTCATGGTCGATTTAGCCTTGAGCGAAAATCTCGTCCTGCCCACGAGAGTTGCGGCGCTTAGGCGGTTCGGCCGGAGCGATTCGCGATTTCGTCTTCTGACCCTGTCGGCGGCGCTTCTTGTTGTTGCGATCTTCATCGGCATCATGATCGCACTGGTGCAGGGGGCGTGGCCGGCGTTGCACACATTCGGTTTCGGCTTCCTCACAACCAGCGTCTGGAACCCGGTGACCGAAAAATTCGGTGCCTTTGCCACGATCTATGGAACGGTCGTCAGCTCGGCACTTGCCATGCTGGTCGCCGTGCCGCTTGGCATCGGCATTGCGATATTTTTGACCGAACTTTGCCCGCGTCCGCTCAAGCGGCCCATCGGCATCGCCATCGAATTGCTCGCAGGCATTCCCAGTATCATCTACGGCATCTGGGGACTATTTATTTTCGCGCCGTTTTTCCAGCAGCATGTCGAGCCCTGGCTAATTGATCTGTTCGGGAACGTGCCGATCTTGCAGGATCTGTTCGCGGGGCCGCCTTATGGAATCGGCTTGTTCACAGCCTCGCTCATTCTTTCGATCATGATCCTGCCGTTCATCTCGGCGGTGACGCGCGATGTCTTCGAGACGGTGCCGGTGGCGCTCAAGGAATCGGCCTACAGCATCGGCTGCACCACCTGGGAAGTGATGTGGCGGATCGTATTGCCGTTTGCACGGCCCGGTGTTGTCGGCGGCGCGATGCTCGCGCTTGGCCGCGCGCTCGGTGAAACGATGGCGGTGACTTTCGTGATCGGCAACGCCCATCGCATCAATGAATCGCTGTTCGCGCCGGCGACGACGATCTCCGCGACCATCGCCAATGAATTCACCGAGGCCTTGGGCGATATGTATGTCTCCTCGCTGATCGCCATCGGTCTGGTCCTGTTCGGCATCACCTTCGTCGTGCTGGCCGCGGCGCAAATTATGCTGAAAAGCCTGGAGCGACGCGCGGGAGGCCGGGCCACATGAACGCTGTTATGAGCCGCGCGATCTATACAAGGCGGCGTGCCGTGAACGGCATCTTCCTGATGCTGTCGACCGGCGCCGCTGCAGTGGGAATTATCGCACTCCTGCTTATTCTCTATGCATTGCTGACGAACGGCGTCGCTGGTCTTTCGACGACATTGTTCACCCAGAACACGCCACCCCCGGGCTCCGCGGGCGGTCTTGCGAATGCAATCGCCGGCAGTTTGCTGATGAGCATTGTGGCTGTGTTTGTCGGCACGCCGATCGGAATTTTAGCCGGAACATATTTGGCCGAATATGGCCGCCATTCCTGGCTTGCCTTCATTGTCCGGTTCATCAACGACATTCTGCTCAGCGCGCCGTCAATCCTGATCGGTCTGTTCGTCTACGAATTGCTGGTGATCCATATGGGTCATTTTTCGGCTTATGCCGGCATGGCGGCGCTTGCCGTGATCGTTATTCCCGTCGTCGTCCGCACGACCGAAAACATGCTGCTCCTGGTGCCCAATACGCTGCGCGAAGCTGCGGCCTCTATCGGGGCGCCGCGCGCGGTTTCAATCCGCGCTGTGACCTGGCGTGCCGCGCGCGCCGGCATCGTCACCGGCGTACTCCTCGCGATCGCGCGCATTTCGGGCGAGACGGCGCCGCTGCTTTTCACGGCGCTGAACAACCAGTTCTGGTCGTCTGATCCGAACGCGCCGATGGCGAGCCTTCCCGCCGTCATCTTCCAGTTCGCGATGTCGCCTTATGACGATTGGCATACGCTGGCCTGGGCCGGCGCGCTACTCATCACCATTGCGGTTTTGACCTTGAGCATCTTCGCAAGACTGCTCGAATCCAGGCAGAAATGACCATGAACGATATGACACCCGTGGATCAAAAAGTGCGGATCGATATTCGCGAGCTGAATTTCTTCTACGGTAAGAACCAGGCGCTGAAGAACATCACGATTCCGCTCTACGACCGCAAAGTCACCGCCTTCATCGGTCCGTCGGGCTGCGGAAAATCGACCTTGCTGCGCGTGCTGAACCGCATTTACGAGCTTTATCCCAATCAATACGCCAAGGGCCAGGTGCTGCTCGATGGCGAGAATATTCTGAACGCCGGCCTCGATCTCAATCTGCTGCGCGCCAAAATCGGCATGGTGTTCCAGAAGCCGACGCCGTTCCCGATGACGATCTACGACAACATTGCCTTCGGCATTAAGCTCTATGAGAGCATGCCGAAATCCGAGCTGGATGGCCGCGTCGAGAGCGCATTGCAGCGCGCCGCGCTGTGGGGCGAGGTCAAAGGGAAACTGAAGGAATCGGGCTTAAGTCTTTCCGGCGGGCAGCAGCAGCGCCTCTGCATCGCGCGCACCGTGGCGACCAAGCCCGAAGTGATCCTGCTGGACGAGCCGTGCTCGGCGCTCGATCCGATTTCGACGGCGAAAATCGAAGAGCTGATCGATGAGCTTTCGAACGACTACACCATCGTGATGGTAACCCATAACATGCAGCAGGCGTCGCGCGCCTCCGACTATACGGCGTTCATGTTTCTGGGCGAATTGGTCGAGCATGGCGCAACGGAGCAGGTCTTCACCGCACCCAGGAACAAGCGCACCGAGGAATACATCACCGGCCGGTTCGGTTAGGCGTAATCTTCCGCCACCGACGTGTCGTTGCGCACGCTCGACAGTGCATTGAGTACCAAACTCAGAGCAACGCTTACGGCGATGTTCAACACCAGCGACGACAGCGCGGCGTAGCAGGGCACGGTCAGGCCGAAGAAATGCAGCGCATAGACCGCGCCCTTGAATCTGTTTTCCGCCGCCATCCATGTGCCGCTCGCCATACCGGCCGCCCAGCCCAGCAGAAGCGCGCGGGGATGCAGCCAGCGCGTGTAAAGCCCGATCAGAACGGCGGGCAGAGTCTGAATGATCCAGATGCCGCCCAGCAATTGCAGCTCGATGGCATATTGCGTCGGCAATTTGAGTACGAAAAAAAGCGCGCCCAGCTTCACCACCAGCGAAACCAGCTTGGCAACTTGGCTCTCATGCGCCGGCGTGCATTCGCGCTTGAAATATTCGCGGTAGATATTGCGCGTGAACAGATTGGCGCAGGCGATCGACATGATCGCAGCGGGGACCAGCGCGCCGATGGCGATGGCGGCAAAAGCCACGCCCACGAACCAGCCGGGAAACATCTGCAGGAACAGAGCGGGGACCGCGTAATTGTTACCGAACTTCGCGAAGCCGTCGGCATAAGCGGGCATGGATTTCACGCCCGCCGCCAGCGCCATATATCCCAGCAGCGCGATCAGTCCCAGCGCCAGCGAATAGGCGGGGAGCGCCACGGCATTGCGCTTCACCACATGGCGGCTGGACGCGGCCATCACGCCGGTCGCCGCATGCGGATAGAGAAACAGCGCTAGCGCAGAGCCGAACGCCAAGGTCGCGTAAGAGAATTGCCCCGGATTGCTGAGTGTATCGGCGGGAAGTGTGAGTTTCGCAGCGGCGACGCTGGCAAAGATTTTCGCATAACCGCCAAGCTCTGCCGGGATCACGATGATCGCCGCGATGATCGTGGCGTAGATCAGAACATCCTTCACCACCGCGATCATGGCGGGGGCGCGCAAGCCGCTGGCGTAAGTGTAGGCGGCGAGCAGAACGAAGGCGATGATCAGCGGCCATTCGCCGTGTATGCCCAATCCCGCCAGCACGACTTCCATGCCGACCAGTTGCAGCGCGATATAAGGCATGGTGGCGAAGATGCCGGTGAGGGCGACAGCCAGCGCGAGGGATCGGCTGCCGTAGCGTCCGCGCACGAAATCCGCGCCGGTCACATAACCCTTGGCGCGCGCGACCGACCAGAAGCGCGGGAACACCAGAAACATCAGCGCATAGGCGATGGTCGCATAGGGCACGGCGAAAAAGCCGACGGCGCCTGCTCCGAACATCAGCGCGGGAACGGCCACGAAGGTGTAGGCGGTGTAGAGATCGCCGCCGAGCAGGAACCAGGTTACGACGGAGCCGAAACGGCGCCCGCCCAATCCCCATTCGCTGAGCAGGGTGAGATCGCCCTTGCGCCAGCGCGCCGCGAAAAATCCCAGAACGGTGACGAGCAGGAACAGCGTAATGAAAACGCCGAGTGCGATCGGATCATTAATCGTCATCGCCTATTCTCCGCCTTCGGCGCGATAGACGATGTAGAGAAGCGCTGCGGTGATCGGCACCCAGACGAGCTGATACCAGTAGAAGAAAGGAATTCCCGCCAGCTCCGGCAGCGGCCGGTTGTAGAACGGCACCCAGAGCGTGGCCACGAACGGCACCAGCAAAAGCAGGTGAACCGGGCGCAATCCGCCCTTTTGTTTTTTGTTCTCGGCCATGCCTGCCCCCAAGCGCTTTTCCGAAGCAAACGATTACGGCATAAGTTCATTTCCGCCAAGCGGCGGGCAATGGAGCAAAATGAATCAGCTTCTTTATCTACTTGCCTCTCTGGCCAGTGTCGCGGCGATGGTCGGCCTTTGCGTGCTGCTGTTCGGGCGCGGCGGCGCACAGATAGACGCTGCGTCGGCAGAAGAGCGGTTGCGTGCGGATGTGCCCGGTTTTCGCAGCGGCGACATTGCGCTGGCGGCGGATTCGCAATCGGCCTTGGTCGAAGACGCGCATGACGGCGCGCTCTATCTCATCACCTCGCGCGGCGCCGCTCTGGTGACGCGCAAACTGTCCCGCAGCTTCGTGCGCAAATTGCACCGCGACGGCGCAGTGCTGGATTTGCTGTTTTCGGATTTCACTTTTCCGAAAACAAAAATTGTTCTTGCCGAAGAAAAACTGGCGCGGGACTGGGAAGCGCGCGTCGCGCGGTTGGCGGCATAAGATGCATTTCGATCCCACCCAGCTCGCGACGCCTGCCTTCATCCTTCTGGTGATCGCTGAAATGCTGTTCGTGCGTTTCACCGCGCAGGGCGCTTACGAAGCGCGCGATACGGCGACCAGCCTGCTCATGGGTTTCGGTAGTGTCATCTTTGGCGCGCTGCTTGGCTTCATCTTCGTCTGGTTCGCGCATCTGGTGACGCCGTTCCGGCTCGCCAACATCGCGTGGTCGCTTCCCGCCATCGCGATCTGTTTTGTGATTGATGATCTCACCTATTATTGGTGGCACCGTTCGGCGCATCGCGTGCGCTGGTTCTGGGCCGAACATGTCGCCCATCATTCGAGCCAGCACTACAATCTCTCCACCGCACTGCGTCAGCCCTGGGGCGGATTCTTGACACCAGCGTTCATCTTCAAGGCGCCAATTCTGCTGATGGGATTTCCGCTCGGCATGATCGCGCTCGTCGGCGGCGTGAACCTCGTCTATCAATTCTGGATTCACACAGAGGCGGTGGGAAAGCTGCCGCGCTGGTTCGAGGCGGTGATGAACACGCCCTCGCACCACCGCGTCCATCACGCCACCAATGCGCGCTATCTGGATTCCAACTACGCCGGCGTCTTCATTGTCTGGGACAGGCTGTTCGGCAGTTTCGTGGAAGAGGATAAGGCCGAGAAACCGCGCTACGGCATCGTGAAGAATCTGGCCACCTTCAATCCCCTCAAGGTCGCGTTCCACGAATTCGTCAGCATCGGCAAAGATCTGTTGAAATCGCGCAGCCCTCGCGAGATTGTGGGCTATTTGCTCGCCCCGCCGGGCTGGTCGCCGGACGGAAGCCGCGAAACCTCGGACTCCATCAAGGAAAACTGGACGCGATTTCGCAGCGCACAATCGCCAGCGGAGTGATGCGTCCGCCGCAATCCACGCTATAATCGCGGCGCATTCTTCTGGGGGATTTTCCGATGCGCATTCTTATCGCCGGCTTGCTCGGCGCCATTGCCATGTTTGTGTGGACATCGATCGCGCATGTCGCGACGCCGCTGGGAACCATCGGGTTCTCAAAAATATCGGATGAAAAGCCGGTGCTTTCCGTCATGGACAGTTCGGTCGGCGCCAAGCCGGGACTTTATTTCTTTCCCTGGGTCGATCCCAGCGATCCGGCCATGCAACATAAAACGGCCGTGCTGGAAAAGACGCATGGTCATGGACTGCTGATCTACAGCCCGGCCGGTCAGAACGCCGACACCAACATGGCTCCCATGTTGATCAAGGAGTTTCTCAAGCAGTTCGTGCAGGCGCTGATCGCAGCGTTTCTTGTTTCTATGATGATCGGCGCGACATTTGGCATGCGGGTCGGCGCGGTGACATTGATTGGCGTCTCGGCGTCCATCGCGACGAATGTGTCCTACTGGAACTGGTATCACTTCCCGCTCGACTACACGCTGGTGCAGATGGTCATCGAGATCGTGTCCGGCCTCGCGGCCGGCATTGCCATCGCGTGGTGGCTGGGCAGAAAGACGGCGTAGCGTTTACAGCGAAATCTGCGAGCGCAACGAAAGCGCTTGCAGGCTTTGCCCGACATTCGCCCCGGCGCCGCTCAGGCGCCCGATGTCGATCCATTGATAGTCGAGCGCAAAGCGCAGCACGGAATTGGGATACCAGTTGATCCCGGCGCTCCAGATTTCCTGCTCGCTGCCGCGCACCCCGCCAAAGGGTGTCGCCAGATGGAACGTGCCGTCGTGATCGTTGAGATCGACGTCGCTGTAGCGTGCCGCCAATTCCCACGCGCCCCAACCGCCGCCGTCCAGCGAGAAGGGGATGCGCGGTTTGGGTGAGGTGAACGCCGCGTTGGCCGTGCTGTAGCTACGGCTTTCGCCGGTCAGCACCCATCTGGCCTGCATGTACCAGCCGTCGAAATTCAGATCGGGCTTGGGCAATGTGTGCGGCACCAGGCGTTGACTCATCTGATAGTTAAAGTAACCAGCCTGCGCGTAGAGGCTTTTCCAGTTCGCGCCGCCTTCCACGCCCCAGAAGCGCGCGTTTTCTGTATCGACCGCGCCGGTCGATACGAGTTTCGTGCCGGTGGAATCCTCGGTGAGTTCGGGCGCGACGGAGAGGGTGAGCGCCCGGGCCGATCCGAGGTCCGCCGTCGTATCTGGCCCGCGGAACATGGCCGAGCCGGTGGCGCTCAACACGACGCGGGAGTCCGAATCCGACCAGACCGATGCGGCGACCCGCGCCAGTACCGCCTGTTGTTCGTCGAACACGGCCGCATCGCCGACCTTGCCGCCGGTATAGGAGAGCGAGCCGTAATATTTGTCGGTCACATAAAGAAGGCTGGCGGCATCGCGCCCGTCGCCGCCCACAGCATTGCGGATGATGTCGGAGGGCGCGGCGCGTTCGAGGAACAACGTGTCGGCAGAGGCGGTGTTGTCTTCCAATCCGCCCAACGGCGGATAGGCGCCAATGCGGAACGCGAACGGTTTCAACCCGTCATATTCAACGTATAGCGCCTGCACGCGGCCGCCGGTTTCAGTGCCGCCCGAGCCGCCGAATTCGGTGTTGAAATTATACGACCAGTCGCCGAACAGCGTGCCCTGGATGCCGAGCTGGGCGCGGCGGAAATTCATGCCGCTGGAAAGATCGGGGCCGTTGGCGGCGGCCAGCAGAGCGGCCTTGCCGGATTGCATGTAATAGGCGGAGTCCAACTGGCCGAGCGCGCGGATGGCGAGCGTGAAGCGGCCGTCGGGCGATTTCACGTCGAAGCGGCCATTGTCGAAGCTCACGCTGGGCCTATCCTGTTTTTCGACGCGCGCCCGATCCTGCGCATCGACGAATTTCTGCGTCAGCGTGTCGATCTACACCTGCTGCTGCTCGACTTGCTCCTGAACCGGTTGGATCTGAACCGTCTTGACGGTCTCGACCGCCTCGAGATGCACGCCTTTTTTCTTCAGCGCGCTTTTCAGCGTTTTGATTTCGCCGCTCTGCTGTTCGATCTGACTCTGTTGTGCCTCGATCATGTGTTGCATCTGGTCGAGGCGTTTTTCGATCGCCGCATCGTCGGCATAGGCGGGCGTGCAAAGCGCCGCGAGCGCGGCGGTGGCGTAGAGTGTGGTCCGCAAGGTCATGATTATTTCTCCCCACCGCGCACGATGAATCCGTCTTTGACGAAAATGGCTGTGGCTTCAGGGCCGCTCAGGAAATCCAGAAACACGCGCGCCTGCGGCTTGGCGTCCTTGGTCAGCGCCTCGGGATAGACGATGGGTGCGTGCGTGCTATCCGGGAAACTGTCCACCACGCGCACCTTGGGTTCGGCCAGCGCATCGGTGCTGTAGACGATGCCGAGCGGTGTTTCGCCGCGCGCCACATAGGCCAGCGCCACGCGCACATTCTCCGCCGGCACCAGATGATCGACGACCCCGTTCCACACGCCGAGCGAAGTCAGCGATTGGCGGCCGTATTTTCCGGCCGGCACCGAATCCGGATCGGCAATGGCAAGGCGGCCTCCCGCCAGCGCGCCCAGCAATTCGAAATGCGGCGCGATCTTCAGTGCGATCTTGGAATCCGCAGGCGCTATCAGCACCAAATGGCTTGCCAGAAGATTATGCCGCGTGTCGTGCGCAATGAAACCGCGATTATCGAGATAATCCATCCAGTCCGTATCGGCGGGAAGAAACATGTCAACGCCGGAGGAATTTTCGATCTGGCGCGCGAGCACCGAAGACGCGGCAAAAGAAAAGACGACGTGCTGGCCGGTCTTGCTTTCATAGACCTTGCCGATGGCGCCCAGCGCATCGGTGAGCGAGGCGGCGGCGAAGACCGTGACGGCGCTGCTGTCGGCAACCGCGCCGGGCAGCGCGGTCAATGCAAAGCAGGCAGCAAACAGTGCTGCAAGCGCAAGACGAATTTTCATGGCGTCCCCCAACAAGCGTGATATTCAAACGAATATCACGCGACTGAACGCCTGTCAGCCCTGGGAATATCAGCGCTCGTGGCTATTCGGCGGCGCGGTCGCGAAAGCGTCAGGCTTTGTCGCGCAGGCTGTCGCAAATCTTGGCGGCTGCGACAGATCAGGGAAGGACGATGGCCGCTGCCAAACCCGAAATCAGGAAGCGCGCCAGATAGCCCGCCGCATGCGCCGCGTTCACCGCCGGATCGCTCTTGATCCAGAAAGCGTTGGTGATCTGTATCACAAGCGGCCCGGCGACCCAGGCCAGAAACGAAACGCACAGCGCCGGGAAAATATCGTTGGCGCCGATGAACATGCACAGCAGAATGATCGCGGCGCTGGTGAGATAGCAGAAAATGCTTGAGAGGATGATGGCGCGATTGTCGCCCTTTTCGCGAATGTTGGGCCACCACACTTCGGGATATTTCATGTAGCGGTCGTGGAACAGCACGCCCATGAACAGCCAGTCGGTAAAGGTCGATAGCGTACCTGCCGCGACGATGGCGACGAGAATGAGCCAGTTCATGCTGAAGCCCTTCGAATTTCGAGCGCGATCCTAACTCGGCGCGATGTCGAAGGCGATGGTGGTGCGGGTATCGGGCGAATGAAATGGCACCGTGCCGTGCCACATATAGGACGGGAACAGCACCAGCCGTCCCGGCGCGGGTTTCACAAAGCGGCGGACCGGATCCTTGATGCGGGAGTCGAAGCTGGGCTCGCCGAATTTGAGCCAACCTTCCTTGGCGGTCTCGTTCTGCACGGAGTCCGGCACGCCCACAAAATAGACCGCGCTGATCCATCCCGTGGGATGGACGTGATTGAGGTGAAAGCCGCCATCATGCAGGCGCGTGGACCATGACCCGGACATCGCGAAGCCCTTCGCGCGGCGCTGGAACAATGGATGGTTCGCGTCGTTCTTCATTTGCGCGATATAGGCGCCGACGGACTTGTCGATCTGCGGGCGCAGTTTCCCGGTGAGTGGATTGCCCATGGCGAATAGATCGCCCAGCGTCTGCGTTCCGCCGCGCTGTGTCTGGTCCAGATATTCGCGCTTGCCGGTGTGAAGCCGGTCCAGCGATTCATTCAAATCGCGGTTGAAGCTCTCCATGTCGGCATAGCCCTGCGGCGGATCGAGATCGAAAATCCGCACGAGCGACTCAGTGTCGTTCAGCGCTGCTTCGCTTGCATCGCCCATGGCGCGCTGCGCCAGACCCATCAGGGCAATGGCGAGCTGGTTCGCGCGCGCGATGGCGAGCGCTTCCCGCGCCGCCTTCAGCGCCTGTTTTGGCTCGCCCACACGCAGCAACGTCTGCGCATAATTGCACCAGGCCGGTGCATTCTCCGGCTCCATTTTGAGAACGATCTCGTGCTCGCGGACCGCATCGGCATAGCGGCCGGCGCGCGCATGGGTCAGCGCAAGGCCGTCATGCGGCGTCACATGCTGCGGCAGGAGCATGGCGGTGCGCGCATAGAGTTCGGCGGCCTCATCGAACTTTTCCGCGCGGAACAGAAAATCGGCCTTGTCCAGCGCCAGCGCACCAATGTCCGGATAGAGCGCCATCACATCGTCATAGGAGCGCAGGAATTCGCCATCGCGTTCCAGCCGGTACAGAAGATGGTTGAAATCGCGATGCGCCTCCATATGCAGCGGATTACGCGTCAGCGCGCGCTGATGGCAGAACATGGCTTCTTCCAGCCGGTTCATCTGCTGCAGCGTGCCGGCGCGGTTGTAATCGACGAACGGCATGTCGGGCACTTTGGCTTGCGCCGCATCGAACAGCGCCAGCGCCTCATCGCCGCGTTGCTGCATTTTCAACGCGACGCCGAGATTGTGTTCCAGCGCGGCGGCCTGCCGTTTATCGCCGATGCCAAGAGCGAGCGTCTGGCGCAGAAGGGTTTCGGCGTCCTTGGCGCGGCCCGTATCCATCAACACGACGGCGAGGCTCTGCTTGGCGAAGACGTAGTTGGGCTGAATGCGCAGCGCGTTGCGATAGCTGCGCTCGGCGTCCGCGAACGCACCCTGCGCCCGCAAGACATGGCCGAGCATCAAATGGGCCTCGATGTAATTGTGCTTGAGAGCGATGGCGGCGCGCTGTTGCGCCGCCGCCTCTTCATTGCGGTCCTGCACCGCCAGCAGATTGCCCAGATTGTGAAGCACATGAGGCTGCTCGGGGCGGATCGCCAGCGAGCGGCGGTAGAACTCCTCAGCCTCGGCGTGTTGATTCTGCCCGCGGCGGATCAGCCCCATGAATTGTAGCGCATCGGGCTCCGCCGGAAAATTGGCCAGCACGCGCGACAGCGCGGCCTCCGCGTGCGAAAAATCGTTGCGGTTCAGATGGTCGAGCGCCTGCTGCAGCAGCGCTTTCACCTGTGCGGGCGTGAAGGCATTCAATGTGTCGCTCATGGCGCGAGCTTATCGCCCAAGCCGTTCAAAGGCACAACGCTATTGGCGCATGGTTACCCGAGTCAAATGTTACCCGGCCCCTTATTATTCCGCGAGGGCGCGCGAAACTTCCTTCTGGAACCAGCTCACGCCCAGCTCATGCTTGGGCGACAGCCGGCCGGTCTGGTAAATCCCGGCATCCAGATTGCGCTGCACGGCCTCGGTGATGGATTTGTCTTCCGAGGTGGTGATTTCCGAAGCCGCGATGGAGCGTTCCATTTCGTTGCGCGCGATCCCGTCCACGAAGAAATACAGATAGTCGAGCCGCGTATGCGTGGCGGAGATCGGCCACATGCGCTCCATCAACACGCCTTCCGCATACATATTCACGCCGAGACAGGGCCACGCCCAGGCCCACAACCCGCCGACCGGCGAGTCGGAGCGCGGCGGTGCCTGGTGGAAGATCATGGGGGCCGTCACATCCACTTCGTATTTGGCGGCATCGACCGCCGAGCTCAGGAAGGGATGCACCAGCGGGATGTGATAGCCCTCCAGATAATTCTCGACATAGGTTTTCCAGTTGCAGGCGATGTCATGCGTGGTGGCCCGCGCGAAAACGAATTTCTCCAGCGGAATATCTTTGGTGCGCACGTCCAGCGGCGCGATGGTTTTCAGAAGCGGTTCGGCGTTCGCATCCATGTTCACGAACACGAAACCGCGCCAGCTTTCGCATTTGAGCGGCAGCAGCGAAAAATCGCGCGGATCGAAACCGGCGGCGGGCCCGAAATCGCGCGCGTTTGCAAGCCGTCCGTCCAGCGCATAGCGCCAACCATGATAGCGGCAGACCAGTGCGCCTTCGCATTTGCCCTGACCGTCATCGGCCAAAGGTCCGGCGCGATGGCGGCAGACATTGTGGAAAGCGCGGATCGCGCCGCTCTCGCCGCGAACCGCGATTACGGGATAGCCCGCCGCAGCCGTCGCCACATATTCGCCGGGGGCGGCGAGCTGGCTTTCATGCGCAATGAGCAGCCAGGAGCGCGAGAAGATCGTGCGCCGCTCGGTTTCGTAAACGGCCGGGTCGCGATAAAGCCGCGCGGGCAGTGTTTCGGGTGCGAGGAGCTGGTTCATGCGACGTTTCTAGCGCAAATGGGCCGCACTTGCGAAGTGCACTTGCGAAGCGCTTGGCCGCCCCCTACCGTGGCCGTACCCGCTATTCCAATCAGAGATGACAATGAAAACTCGCTTCGAAGGCACGGATAAATATGTCGCGACCGAAGATTTGCGCGTCGCGGTCAACGCCGCCATCGCGCTGGAGCGCCCGCTTCTCATCAAAGGCGAGCCCGGCACCGGCAAGACCGAACTGGCGTTTCAGGTCAGCGATGCGCTGAAGGCGCCGCTTATCACCTGGCATGTGAAATCCACGACGAAAGCCCAGCAGGGTCTCTACGAATATGACGCGGTGACGCGGTTGCGCGACAGCCAGCTCGGCGACGTGCGCGTGAAGGACGTGAAGAACTACATCAAGAAGGGCAAGCTCTGGGAAGCCTTCGAGGATGGGCCGCGCCCGGTTCTGCTGATCGACGAGATCGACAAGGCGGACATCGAATTTCCCAACGACCTTCTGCTTGAACTCGATCGCATGGAATTCTTCGTCTACGAAACCGGCGAGACGATCAAGGCGAAGAACCGCCCGGTCGTGATGATCACCTCCAACAACGAAAAAGAATTGCCGGACGCGTTCCTGCGCCGCTGCTTCTTTCACTATATCAAATTTCCCGAGCGCGAGACGATGCAGAAGATCGTCGATGTGCATTACCCGGACATCAAGCAGAAACTGGTGAGCGAGGCGCTGAATGTTTTCTACCAGATCCGCGACGTGCCGGGTCTGAAGAAGAAACCCTCAACGTCCGAATTGCTGGACTGGCTGAAGCTGCTTCTGAACGAAGACATCTCGCCCGAAATGCTGCGCGAAAAAGACCCGACCAAGCTCATCCCGCCGCTGCATGGCGCCCTCCTCAAGAACGAGCAGGATGTGCATCTGTTCGAGCGTCTGGCGTTTCTGGCGCGGAGAGAGACGAGAAACTAACGCGTCAATCCCTCAATTGTCATGGCCCGGCATGACCGGGCCATCCAGCTGAGGCGCGTTGGCGCGCCGATAGAATACCTGATGAATGTCGCGTATTTTGTCATCTGGATAGCCCGCTTTTGCGGGCCATGACATGAAGGTGTAAGAGCAGGAATGCGCTTCTCATATACCGCATTCATAGCTGTTCTATTGGCGACGCCCGCACTTGCCCAGACCGCCGATCCGTTTGCGGATGGGAAGGACGGCGCGAAGGTGCATGTCGGGTCGGGCTTTATCTGTCCGGCCAAGATCGGCGCCTTCGAGCGCGACACCGCCAGCGAGAGCGATGTGGAGACGGGCGCGGATTCTTGCGCTTATGCCGCGCTCGACGGAATCTACGGCACCGTCCGGCTCATCCCGCTCGCCGGTCCCTATGATGCGAAAGCGTCGCTGGCACAGGCTTTCATCGAGCAGGAAGGCACCGGCGGCAAGCGCATCGCCGAAACCGTGCTGATGCTGGGTCCGAAACCGTCCGCGCTTCCCGTCTATGCGCGCTCCTATCGCACCGCGCGCGCCGAAGCGCTGGAATATCGCACCCTGTTTACCGGCGCGCAGATCGGAAACTGGGCGGTGGAAGTGACGGTGGAATATGCCGATCCGCGCGATACGCCGGCGGAGCAGGAATTTCTCGGGGCCGTCTATGACAGCGCGCGCAAGACGATCGTGGCGCATTAGTTTTTCCTCACTCGCGCTTGCGTGCCTCGGTGCGTCCGCCCATGCCGATTCGCTGGACACGCTGGTCGCCGTCTATCCGCAAGCGCTCGCGGGCCGCGACGGCCATACGCTCATCTTCCGCGACGGCACGCGCATGAATGCCGGCATCAGCGACATCGCAACGCCGTTCGCCGCGCTCATCTCCCACGCTTCGATCCGCGATATGTTCCGCATTCCCTATCCGGCCGGTGCGCCCATCGCCGCGCCGCCGCTTAACTTCGATCCCGGCCGTTTCCGCAACAAAGAATTTTTCGACCATCTCTATGGCGATTGCCGCAAGGGCGAGGTCGAGAAGAATCTCGTGCCGCTCGTCTGGCTTCCCAAAAGCGCCAACGTCGCCATCGAATTCACCAAACGGAACGGCGCCGCCGATGCGCTGCGTGAAGTCTCCACCGAGATTGACGCGCTCCCTCCAAACATTCGCCGCGCCGCCTATCCGATTGCCGGCACCTATGCCTGCCGCGGCGTTGCCGATCAGGGCCAGCCCTCGATGCATGCCCATGGCGCGGCGATCGATCTTAACCTCGATTATTCCAATTACTGGCTGTGGGATGGGCATGGAAAAGAAGGCGCATCCTACAGAAACCACATGCCAAAAGAGATTGTGACGGCGTTCGAGCGTCACGGCTTTATCTGGGGCGGGCGCTGGTATCATTACGACACCATGCATTTCGAATATCGCCCGGAACTTCTGGCCGGATCGCCCGCGCCGCGTTAGAGTCCGCGCATGTCCATGAAGGGGATTTCTGCAAATGCGTAAGGTTTTCGGCGTGGCGCTGGCCATACTTTTCGTTCCTTCGGTGTCATCGCTCGCGGCGGACAATCCGCTCAGCCCGATCAGCAATGCGCTGCAGGCCATCGCCAACAATCCGGCCGGGTGGACGCGCAACATGGACGGCTCCTACCGCCAGGCCGAAACGGGCGTGCTGTGCCCGATGGAATTCAAGAGTTTCTCGCTGCAGGGCGTGACCCCACCTGCCGATGCGCAAGCGGCGGTGCTGGGCGTGTGCCGCTATAGCGACGGCGCCGGGCGCACCGGCACCATTCGCGTGCGCCGCTATCCCGATGCGGCGGACATGGATGCGGCCACCGCCGCCAACGACAAATCGCTGATGGCGCCGGATGCGCCGCCCATGCTCATGCGTTCCAGCGTCGATCGCCAGACGGGCGGCACGCGCCTCACCGTAACCATCGCGCGCAAGGGCTTTCTGGTCGATTGCAGCGTGTCGCAGATCGAGCACAACGTTCCGCGCGGCGACTTCCCGCTCTATTGCACGACGATACCCAGCGGGAATTGAAAGATGAGCGGAACGATGCTGGATTTCGACCACTTGGCCACTTGGCTGGGTAGGCGCTAGACTTGGCACAACCGCCATCCAAGTGAGCCGCCCATGTTCTTTCAGTTTTTCGATGAGCTTCGTTCCGCCCGCATCCCGGTCACGCTCAAGGAATATCTGGCACTGATGGGCGCGCTGGAGAAGGGCGTGATCGATCTGAAGATCGACCAGTTCTATTACCTCTCGCGTACCGCGCTGGTGAAGGACGAGCGCAACCTCGACAAATTCGACCAGGTCTTCGGCCATGTGTTCAAAGGGCTGGAAGGCATCGACGCCTCGATGCTGGCGCAGATCCCCGAAGAATGGCTGCGCGCGCTCACCGAAAAATTCCTCAGCGAGGAAGAGAAGAAGCAGATCGAAGCCATGGGCGGCTGGGAAAAGCTCATGGAGACGCTCAAGCAGCGCCTCGAGGAACAGAAGAAGCGCCATGAAGGCGGATCGAAGATGATCGGTACCGGCGGCACCTCGCCTTACGGCGCCAACGGCTACAATCCCGAAGGCGTGCGCATCGGGCAGGACAAGGGCCGCCACGGCAAGGCCGTGAAAGTCTGGGACAAGCGCGAATACAAAAATCTCGACGATTCGGTCGAGCTGGGCACGCGCAACATCAAGATCGCGCTGCGCCGCTTGCGCAAATGGGCGCGGCAGGGCGCGGAAGTCGAACTCGATCTGCCCGGTACCATCAAGGACACGGCGAACAAAGGCTATCTCGATCTGAAGCTGATTCCCGAACGCCACAACACGGTGAAGGTTCTGATCTTCTTCGATATCGGCGGCTCGATGGATTCCTACATCAAGCTTTGCGAGGAATTGTTCAGCGCCGCGAAAACCGAATTCAAGCACATGGAATTCTTTTACTTCCACAATTGCCTCTACGAGAGCGTGTGGAAGGACAATCGCCGCCGCCACAACGAAAAATCCAACACCTGGGACGTGCTGCACAAATTCCCGCACGACTACAAAGTGATTTTCGTGGGCGACGCGACGATGAGCCCTTACGAAGTCACTTATCCCGGCGGCAGCGTCGAGCACTGGAACGAGGAAGCCGGCGCTCTGTGGCTGGATCGCGTGACGCAGATCTACGAGCACGTCGTCTGGCTCAATCCCGTGGCGCAGAAACACTGGGACTACACGCCCTCCATCGCCCTCATCCAGCAAATCATGGGCGACCGCATGTACCCGCTGACGATCCAGGGCTTGGACAATGCGATGAAGGAACTCAATCGCTGATGGCGCCGAATGTGCGCGTCCGCGAAGCGGTCATCGCTGATTCCGAGCCGTTGTCCCAGAGCCTGGCGCGCGCGTTCTATGACGATCCGGTGTTCACGCATTTTCTGCCGGACGATGCGACGCGGCTGGCGAAACTCGTCAAGGTCATGCGGATTCTGTTCAAGCTCGGTGAACCGCATCATTCCTGTTATGTCACGGACAATTATGAATCTGTGACCTTGTGGCGGCCACCGAACGAATGGGATGTGCCGTTCAGCGCCTATATCACCAACGGGCCCGCACTGCTCTCGGCCTTCGGCGGCGGGGTGTTTCGCGTCATGTCCACCATGGGCATGATGGAGAAGCTGCATCCACATGAGCCGCACTGGTATCTGCAGACCATCGGCACCGATCCGGCGAAGCAGGGCAAGGGCTTCGGCGGCATCATCATGCGCGACCGGCTCGCGGCGGTGGATGCGGCGCACATGCCCTGCTATCTGGAATCGAGCAAGGACACGAACATTCCGATCTACCAGAGCTTCGGCTTCGAACTGACCGGCGAGATGCAGGTGCCGAACGGCCCCAAAATCTGGCCGATGTGGCGGAAGCCGCGCTGATGACCGCGAAAGACACATCCTCCTGCAAGCAGCCCACCGGTGTCGTCGGGCCCGTGATCGACAACCACAAATGCGAGGGCAAGGAAGATTGCGTGCGCGTTTGCCCCTATGACGTGTTCGAAGTGCGCAAGCTGACCGCTGACGAACGTTCCGCCCTGCCCTTTTTCATCCGCCTCAAAGTCGCGGTCCATGGCGGCAAGCAGGCTTTCGCGATCCACGCCGACCAATGCCATTCCTGCGGGCTGTGCGTGTCCGCCTGCCCCGAAAAAGCGATCCACCTCGCACGCCTGTGAGAAAACCAAGGTGATCGACCACATCTCCATCGCCATATCCGATCTGCCGCGCAGCGCTGCCTTTTACGAGCCGGTGCTTGCGCCGTTTGGGTCTTGCGAAACTCGTCGATCGTTCGCCTGCCACCATCGGCTTCGGCAAGAAATATCCGGAGTTCTGGCTGAATGCGCGTGATGATTTTAGCCCGCAGCCGGAGCCGACGGGCATCCATATCTGCCTGCGCGCGCCGTCCGACGATGCCGTGCGCGAATTCTATGCCGCCGCACTCGCGCATGGCGGCAAAACGGCAGGCGATCCCGGCCCGCGCCAAGCCGCGTTCACCACCTATTTCGGCGCCTTCATCTTCGATCCCGACGGCAACAAAATCGAAGCGGTGTGTTTTCCGAAATAGCCGGACCGCGTCGCAATCGTCAGGCCGGCTTTGTGAAATTCGCGGTGTAATAGAAGCGCACACCGAAGCTGCGCTCCAAAGCGGGCCCTACTTTTGCTGCGCGGGCTTTCAATTCTTCGCGCGGCACGAAATCGGGATCGCCGAATACTTCCGTGATCGAGAGCCGCCCGCCGGGCCGCAACACACGCAACCCTTCGCGCAGCACCGCATCTTCATCGCCCACTTCACCCAACACCGTCACCATGAATGCGATGTCGAAAGTATTGTCCGCGAAAGGCATCGCCTTGGCATCGCCCTGGCGGCTTTCGAAATTGGAAAGTCCGCGCGCACGAACCCGCTTCGCCGCGATCTGCAGCATGCCGTCCTGAAAATCGAACAGCGTCAGGCTGCCCTGCGCCAGCGCACGCGCAACGGCGGGGCTGAAATAGCCAGGGCCACAGCCGATCTCCAGCACGCGATCCGCCGGCTTCAATCCCATGCGGCGGATCAGCAGCGACGGCGGGCAGATCAGATTGCGTAGCGGATTGAGCAGCATCGACGCATATTCGACGGGATAGACGCCCTTTCCCGTCAATCGCGTCCAGCTCTGGTTTTTCGGATCGCTCATCGTCGCCCTGAGCATTCCACAATTGCCTGACGGCATAAAGCGCAGCGGCCTTGCGCGCGGGCGTTGCGCCTGCTCCCATAACGTTAGAATAACCGGGAGAGGCTTTCATGCTGAAAATCCATCACCTCAACAATTCGCGCTCGCAGCGTATTCTCTGGCTGCTGGAGGAATTGGGCGTGCCTTATGAGATCGTAAAATACCAGCGCGGCACTCCGATCCCCTATGCGCCGCCGGAATTGAAGAAGGTGCATCCGCTCGGCAAGTCGCCGGTGCTGGAAGACAATGGCAAGGTGATCGCCGAGTCCGGCGCTGAGGTCGAATATGTCATCGACACCTATGGCAAGGGCAAAATGAAGCCGAAAGCCGGCAGCGACGACTACTGGAAATATATCGAATGGATGCATTACGCCGAAGGCTCGGCGATGCTGCCGCTCTTGATGGCGCTCTACACCAACATGCTGGGCGATGCGGCCGCGATGCTGAAGCCGCGCATCGACAGCGAGATCGCCAACAACCTCTCCTACATGGAAGCCGCCATCAAAGGCCGTGATTTCTTTGTCGGCAGCGATCTCACCGGCGCGGATATTCAATTGCTCTTCGTTCTCGAAGCGGCCGGCGTGCGGCTGGAGCCCTATCCAGGCCTCGTGAAATATCGCAGCGCCATGCAGGCGCGTCCCGCCTACAAACGCGGCATCGACAAGGGCGGGCCTTACGGGCTGATGAGCCGGTAACGCCGCGTTTCTGCGCTTTGTACGCTTGCAAGATTGCCGATCTTCTCTTGGGCCTGTAGGTTTCGCCAAGGGGTACGGCAATCGTGAAAGCAAGGATTCTTGCCGGTTTACTGTCGCTGCTGTTCGCAGGGGCAGCGATCGCCAGCACCTATTCCGTATTCAACGCCGGGATCGCGTCATCCCTGCGCGACGACTGGGATGGTACGATTGCGCAATTGACGGCGGCGCTGGCGGCGCCCGATCTCAATCCCGCTTTCCGTGCGCCCGCCTATTACGACCGCGCGCTCGCGAAAGCCGATGCACGTCGGTGCTAAGAATGCGGGCAGGCGCCAGCCGCAAAATCCAGGACATGGAGGCCGCCATAAAAAACCGACAAACAACCTCAAGGCAAAAAGCGAGTGGAAACAACGATTTGAATAAATCGGCTCAACCAGTGCTCCGCGTGAAAAATCGGGGCGGTGCTCCCAAGGGCAATCGCAACGCCCTCAAGCACGGCTTGCGCTCGGCTGCGCTCATCGCGTTTCGCCGGCGCATCCGCCTGCATATCGCCAAGGTGCGGATGCATATCGCTCTCGCCCTCGCCGCCGACGCTCTACGCGGCGAAGCGGTCCTTGGCGGCGGCGAGCCGGCCTTCGGCTTTGACGTGATTGGTGGCGGCAGCGAGTCCGTAAAGCGGCATGTTGCCGTACACGCATTCGAACTTGCCCGGCTCGATCAGATAGGTCTCGTGCCAGATGCCGACCTTGCCGTCATAGCCCACGCGGCGGATGAACTCCGCCCAGGCGGGGAAATGCTCGCCTTTCCTGTCATGCGCATAGGCGAGCAATTTGTCGAAGCTCTCCCAGTACTGGATGCCCATGATTTCGCGCCAGCGAATGTACGTGGTGGAAGAAATGAAACCGGATTCCGGTTTGCTGGCCAGCTCCTTCAGCATGCGCGGCATGGCGGCGGCGGTGAAGGTCCAGCGCCCCAGATCGCGGAAACGGTTCACGCGCATGCCGATCACGAACATCACAACCAGTTTGTCGGTTTGCGCGGTATAGCGCCCTTCGAACAGTTTGCTCATCGCATTCCCCCGAATGTTGCGTGGACACTATCAGAGTCAGGCTTTTCGGGCGCTGCCCCAATAGTTGAAACCGGCAAAGCGCGGCGTGCCCGGCAGATACATTGTCTCCAGGCCCTCCACCGCGAATCCGCCATCGCGGATCATGCGCGGGATGGGCCGGCCGAGATGGCAGCCGCCGCATAGGGCTTTCCAGGTTGGTGTGATGCGGTCCTGCCAGCGCTTCACAGCCGCGTCCGGCGCTTCGCCATGTTCGCAGAAGATCATGGTGCCGTTTGGTTTCAGCACGCGGCGCATTTCGGACAGCGCCTTCATCGCATCGGGAATGGTGCAGAGCGTGTAGGTGATCAGCACCGTGTCGGCGGATTCGTTCTCCAGCGGAATTTGCTCGCCGGGAAGATCGATAAATTCCAGCGCGATGGACGAGGCGGCGACACGTTCCGCCGCGCGCGCGCGCATTTCCTTCGATGGCTCCAGCGCCCACAGATGCGTGACTTTCGTGGCGTCATAGAAGGGGAGGTTGTGGCCGGCGCCGAAACCGACTTCAAGAACGCGTCCTTCCGCGCGCGGCACGACCTTCTTGCGCTGATAGCGGATCGGCTTGGTGCCCATCGCCGCGTTCAGCAGCACGGGCAGAATATGGCGGTCGTAGAATCCCATCGTCGCGTTTCCCGTTGGTGGTCGATCCTAGGCCCGTTTCATATGCTTGCGAATCCAGTCCGCAAGATCATTTTCGCCGAGCGCGCCGGAAGCCACCGAAAGCATCACGAGAACGCACTGCGAATCGTCAGCCGTCAGCAGAAAGCCGTTGAGTTGCAGGAAATATTCGAGCGCGATGAACGCCACGCGCTTGTTGCCGTCGATGAAGGGATGGTTTTTGGCAAGACCAAATGCATATGCGGCAGCCAGAGAAGCTGCATCGGGCTGGCCATATGCAGCAACGTTTCTGGGCCGCGCCAAGGCGGACTCGAACAGGCCAGGATCGCGAATGCCTGTTGCTCCGCCATGTTCGGCGAGCTGTTCGTCATGCGCGGCCAGCAGGATCTCAGGGTCCAGCCAAAGCCAGGCTTTCACTTCGCCAGCTCGCGCAAGACATGACGTCTGTTTTTCATAATGCCACGGACGAGCTTCAACTGGCGCTGCTTATCTTCGTCATACACAGCCAGCCGAAAACCATCCGGCGAGCTTGTCATCGTCAGCGTATCGCCCTTCTCCACCTTGAGCGCCGCCAGCGCTTCTTTCGGCAAGGTGACGCCCAGCGAATTGCCGATCTGGATGATTTTCAGCGGGAAATTCATCGTACTCTCCGTTTCTACACATGTTATAACACAAAATTATAACCGATGTATATACGGCGCCGTCAGTGCCCCGGCACTTCCTCCAGAAGATGATGTCCGGAGAAATCGGTGCAAGGCACGTTGTGCAATGTGCTGTTGATCGAGCCGGGATCGCATTGTTTGAACGGCGAGGTCGCCGGTGTCTGCCGGTTGGTAAGCACCTGATCGAACGGCGAAGGCTTGGCCACGCCCAGAACCGGCGCCTGTTCCTTATGCGCGTTTTTGAACAGGAGGCAGTTCTGTTTCTCCTTGGGCGACATCAGTTCGTAAAACTGGCCGCTGCAATTTTCGAGATAGCGGCCGATGGCACGGATGTCGCCCTGCTGCGGCGGCTGCGTCATCTCCGGCGGCAATATGGTGATCGGGCGCGGGATGATCTCCGGCCGGGTCAGTGCCGGCACCGGAATCTCATTGGGCAAATGCGGCTCCGGCACTCTGGTTCGAATCTGCCGCGGCACGACCAATGTCAGCATGATCTCGCGCAGCTGCGTCGCGCCCGTGCTGATCGGCATGCGCGTCGCCATCAGCAGCGCCAGGATAAGCAGAATATGGAGGAGGAGAACGCAGCCGCCAGCGACAATCCGGCGCCACGGAATCTGCCAAGCCATGCCTTCTCCATCGCGCGGCTTCCCCTAAGCCCATGCGGCGATATCAAACAGGCAAATGGGCAGGCGGGCAATCGCGCCCCGGCCGCGCCTAGATTTCGTGATTGTAATCAGTGTGGCGTGGGCGCCATGCGGGTATCGCCTTCATTGGCGATGTGATCGGGCATGTCTTGGTAACCGGGCTGGCTTTCGGCATCGAGCTTTCCCGTTAGCGCAGACTGGGCGAGGCAGGCGGCTGTATAGAGCGGGCTGAATCCCGCGGGGCTCATGCAGGGCAAGAGCAGAGGTGCATTCTTGCGTGCGCGATCCCTTGTCCAAAGAGCGGCGCTCTTCGATCGGTCGGTGTGGTCGCGATAGTCGGTCGCGCCTGGGTCCTCTCGCGGTCCCAGCGATGCGGAGGCGCAGGCCGCGCTCTCTTCCGCCGTTGCCGTCGCCAGCTGCTCCGGCGCGCATCCGAACAATTGCCGGTTCAGTCCATTGAGCTGCGGCACCGAATTATCCACGGGCGGCATGAAACTCGTTCGCGGCACGAAGGCCGATGCGGTTTTCGGCCCGACAATCTTTTTGTCCGGCAGCACCCTTTTCTCTTTGGCGTTCGGCAGAGGTTTGGGCGCGCTGAGATTGAGAATGATCTCTCGGGTCTGTTCACCTTGGTATTCATTCCATCGCGTCGCGCTCAGCAAGGCCGCGATGACAAGCAGATGCAGAATGAGAACGACCGCACCGCCCACGAGCTTTCGCGGCTCAAACGCCTGCACCGCCGCGATCATGTCAGCTGCCCGGCTTGTATTCCAGAATCTCGCCGGGCTGGCAGTCCAGCTCGGCGCAGATCTTGTCGAGCGTCGCGAAGCGCACGCCCTTCACCTTGCCCGATTTCAGCAGCGACAGATTCGCCTCGGTGATACCGATGGTTTCGGCAAGTTCCTTGGAGCGCATTTTGCGCTTGGCGAGCATCACGTCCAGATTGACGATGATCGCCATCAGACGAACTTCGCGTTTTCGTCGGCGACGCGGCGCGCTTCCGCCATCACGCGTGCGATGACGAGGACGACACCCGCCATGAACAGGCTCGACGCATCTCCCGTTCCAAAGCCCAACGAAAGTTCGCGGTGGCCATGGCCGAGTGTCCAGGTGAGCGCGACTGAAATTGGCGCTTCTGCAATGAAGCCCGCGACAACGCCACCAAACAGCGCCATGGCGACATGGTTCAGCGCACTGAGCGCACCGGGCGAAAAAATCTCACCGCTCGCATACAAAAGGAATAGACGGCGCAGCGACCACAGCGCCCACATTGTGAAGCCCACCGGAACAAGCGCGCAGGCCAGCGCTATCAGGCGAAACTGCAGCGGCACGGCGGAATTGAGCGTGGCGCCCAGATGATCCATGTCGAACATCAGCCATTTGCTGTTTTCGGGTTCGAGAAATGCGTAGATGACGAGCGCCGGAACGATCAGAAAGCCGGCGGTGGACAGCCAGGCCATGACGCGGCTCAGCGTTGCGACGTTCTGGGAAATAGCATCCTTATCGGCCATACACGCCTCCTGCTTGTTTTGCAGAAAGACCGTCACGCAGAATTTAATTATTGTCAAATAATAATTCGTTATTCTGGCGCGATTGCCACCCGAATGCCGTCCAGCTCCGGTTTTGCCGTGATCTGGCAGGACAGCCGCGAGTTCGGCTCGACCGCCAGCGCCATGTCGAGCATGTCGGTTTCAGCATCCGAACGCGGCGGCAGTCTGTCCAGCCAGCTTTCCTCGACATAGACGTGGCAGGTGGCGCAGGCACAAGCGCCGCCGCATTCCGCCGCGATGGGCAGGCCCGCATCGCGTAGCAATTCCATCAAGGTCCAGCCGTCACGGCCTTCGACGATATGTTCGGCGCCCGCGCGATCGGTCGCGATGATCTTCATGCCACGCCTAGTTTCTTCTGCAGATTGGAAGATGACGTCGTGTACTGAAATCGCAGCTTCTCGTTCGGCTTGCAGATGTGGAATGCCTGCTGCGCCATCAATGCCGCTTCGTGAAAGCCTGAGAGAATGAGCTTCAGCTTGCCCGGATAGGAGTTGATGTCGCCGATGGCGAAGATGCCCGGCGTTGAGCTTTCGAATTTTGCCGTATCCACGGGAACAAGGTTCTCATGCAGGTTCAGCCCGAAATTGGCGATGGGGCCGAGCTTCATGGTGAGGCCGAAGAAGGGAATGAACATATCGCAGAGATGCTGCCATTCTTTCTTGTCGGCGCCCGATAGCGTGACGGAAGAAAGCCGGCCGCCTTCGCCATGCAGCGCCTTCACGCTCGCGATCTCGAAATTGATTTTGCCGTGCGCCGCCAGCTCGCGCATCTGATTGACGCTATGCAGCGCGGCGCGAAAGCCGTCGCGGTGATGCACCAGCGTGAGCTTGGATGCGACGGGCGCAAGATTGATCGTCCAGTCGAGCGCGCTATCGCCGCCGCCCGCGATCAGGATGTTCTTGCCGCGGAAGGATTCCATCTTGCGCACGGCGTAGTGCACGCTGTTGCCTTCATAGGCTTCGATGCCTGCGATGGGTGGGCGCTTGGGCACGAAGCTGCCGCCGCCGGCCGCAATCACGATGACCGGCGCGATGATGTCGGTCTCGGCATCGGTGGTGAGTTTCCAGCGCCCGTCGGGAAGTTTGGTCAGCGCGCTCGCCATCTGTGAAAGATGAAAGGTCGCGCCGAAGGGTTTGATCTGGTCCATCAGCCGGTCGGCCAGTTCCTGACCGGTCACGATGGGAAGGCCCGGAATGTCGTAGATCGGCTTCTCGGGATATAGCTCGGTGAGCTGGCCGCCGGGGCGGTCCAGGATGTCCACCAGATGGGCTTTGAGATCCAGCAGACCCAGTTCGAAGACGGCAAAAAGGCCGATTGGCCCTGCCCCGATGATGGCAACATCCGTTTCGATAGGATCGCTCATGGCTCTATTACACGGTTCTCTTGTGTATATCGTCGAAAACTACAACTTCATACGGAGAAACAGGGTTGCTCGCAATGCAGTCCAGTCCGTTGGCGCAGATTTCGCGCAAGCGGCAGGGCTATATCGAATGGGGCGACGAATTCAAAGGGAAGTCTGGCCGGAACCGAGAGGGGCGCTCAGTGCCCAGATAAGCGCTGATGAAAAGCTGAACGGATTTCGTTTCCTGCTTCAGCGTCTGCAAGGCATTCAGTGCACCCAGATTATCCGGCGCCGGTTCGACAGGTTCAGCGTTTGCCGCCGCATCCGCGAGCGCGAAAGCACCGATACCGCGCGCAGCACCTTTCAGCGAATGGGTGATTTCTTTCCAGCCTTTGAGATCGCGCGATTCCAGAACCGTCTGCAATTTCGTCATCAATTCGGCGGACTGATTGGCGAAGAGCTGCAGGATCTCGGCATTGAGCGCGGCATCTCCGCCCGTGTAGCGGGAGAGGTGAACCATATCGACGGGACGAGCTTGCGCGTTCAGCGACACCGATGTCGACTTTCAAATGCAACCCGCAGCATGCGGCAGTTGCATCAATAGCCCGTTAATGCCCGCGCTGCGCAAAACATGGTTTCACGATTCTTAACGCGCCGCGATCATCCGATCGTCTCAGACGCTCGCCTTCATGAGATGTCCGCGTCCGGCAAGCTTCAACCCGTCGGCGCGGCTTTGAAAATAGCGCGCGTTGATCATCTCCGCGCCGAAATCCTGGACGTGCGCGAAACCTATTTCGCGCAACATATTGGCGAGATCATCCGGGACAAAAAAGCTCTTGAAGGGTTCGCCGATGGCGGCCACCCGTTCCGCCATCGCGCGAAATCCGGCGTGGCGCGTTTCTTCGCCTTGCGGCTGCTCGGCAAAATCGAAGACGACCCCGCTTCCGGTCTTGAGCGATGCGATGAAGGACAGTGTCGCAGTGATCGCGTCGCGCGTGAGATAGGGCGTGACGCCGAGCCATGCGAACCAGGCGGGCTTGCCGAAATCGAAGCCAGCGCGCGACAGCCCGTCGGCCAAAGTCTCGCGCTCGAAATCCACAGGCGCATAGGTCACCGAATCCGGAACGGCGATGGACGCCTCGCGCAGCCGGTCGTGCTTCCAGCCCTGCGTCGCGGGATGATCGATCTCGAAGATCGAAAGGCCGTCAAAGGCGCGGGCGCGCTCATAGGCGAAGGTGTCCAGTCCGGCTCCCAGAATCGCATATTGCCTTACGCCCGCGACATAAGCCTCGGCGAGAGCATCCTCCGCGAAGCGGCTGCGGACGGCGACGAAGGCGCGCAGGGCCGCGGACCCGAACTCCGCATGCGGGTCCCGGCCTGCGCGCAATTCGGTGGCCGCTTCGTCGCCCACGATCTTGAGAGCCAAAGGGTCCGCAAAAATGGGCGGGAGGTCCACCAATTGATGGGCGGCACGATGCAAAGCGGCGCCTTGGGCGGTTCTGCTGGGTTGATTGGCTTCCATCACCCATTTTCCGACGTTAACGATTTGAGCGCCAGTGGAATATTGGCCGCATTCGGCAGTATGGCTCGCGATTCTTGGCCGTTGATGGTTAAGATAGGCCGGGTAGGCGTTTTAGGGGACTTGGTCGTGGCGTCATTTGGATCGGATCGCAGTCAGCCCGTGCTGCTGCAGACCGCAGAGAATTTTGCGGAAGAGCAGGCTGCTGCCGAGCGGCGCGTCAAACGCACTTCCAGCGGCATTGGTGCGATCCTCTTTGCCGTCACGATGGCGGCTTTCTGGGTGGGCGCCGCCGCAGCATATCTGTGGGGCTATTTCGGCCCGGTCGGTCTTGCCGCGCTCAGTCTCCAGCAAATGGCGCTTGTGGTTTTCGCCACCTTCGCGCCGCCGATGCTGATCCTCGCGATTGCGTGGGCATTCCTGCGTGGCCAGGCGATGAGCCGCGCAGCGATGGCTCTCGCCGAAGCGACCGACAATCTTTTCGCTGCGGATGAAACCGCATCACGCACCGCCGCGCGCCTTGGCCGCGCCGTGCGCCGCGAAGTCGATGCATTGAATGCCGGACTCGATGGAGCGTTCGCACGGTTGCGGGCGCTGGAAACCGTTTTGGAAAATCAGATCGCTGCGCTCGATGAAGCGGGCGCGCGCGCCGATGTGCGCGCTGAAGCAGTAGCCTCGCGTCTCGGCCAGGAACGCGATCGTATCGACGCTGTCGCCGGCGCGCTGACGGACAGTGCCGCGCGCGCCAGCGAAGTCGTGGCGGGCCGCGCCGCGCAATTGAAGGCAACGATCGAAACCGCGGAAGGCACGTTGCGAACCGCGGGACATTCGCTGGAAACGCAAGCGGCCACGTTCCGCATCGCGGCAGAAGCCGCGGCGCAGGCACCGCATGCGGCTGCGGTGGAGATCGACCGTCAGGCCAAGCAGATCGAATCGGTTTCGGACGCAGCAATGGCGCGTTCGGAATTCATCCTTGGGCGTCATGAAAAGCATCGCGGCGCGATGAACGACCTTCTGGCGCGGTTGAAAGACGAAAGCTCATCCTTCGAAGGTGCGCTCGGCAGTCAGCGCGGCGCGATGGAGCAGGCCATCCAGGCGCTTGCGGCGCAAGCGGACAAATTCGCGACCATGGCCAGCGATACCGAACGCCAGCTTGAACTCATCATGTCGAACGGCGCCGCGCGCGCGACGCAGCTCACATCCAGCTACGGCCGCGAAGCCGAACGCATGAAGGAAACCAGCGATGCGGCGAACGCGACACTCTCGCGTCTGGTGCATTCGCTGCAGGATGCCGGCGCGGGCGCGCAGACTTTGATCGGCGAAACGGCCTCGGAAGCGAAGTCGCATGCCAAGGCGCTGGTCGGCGAAGCGATGGTGGAATGCGAGCGCTTGTTGCGCGCGGCGGGCGAACTCGCCTCCGAAGCGAACGAGATCAAGGACACGCTCTCCAAGGCTGTCGCCGAAGTGGAAAGCCATCTGCTGACGCTGCCGGGTGTGGCACAGCAGGAAGCAGCCCGCGTGCGCGAAATGGTGCGCAGCGAGACGGATGAAATTCTCGATCTGTCGGCGCGTACACTCTCGACAATTCACGCCCGCACCGCGGCACGGAGTGGATTGCGCCCAAGTGCGGCGGCGTCCTCGCCGGCCGAAGCGGAAGGCGATGGCCTGATGGGGCTAGCGCGCCGGCTGACGCAGCGCCCCAAGCGCAAAGACCAGCAGAGCGATGCGAAGGCGTGGGACATGAGCACGCTGCTCGCCAACGCCGAAACCAACGAAGCACGTTCGCGCGAGCTGAAGCCGGTTGCGGCAGCCGCGCTCGGCGCGTTGCAGGCCGCGCTTGCCGATCTGGCGGTCGATCTCGAAGCGATTTCCGCGGACGGCGTTCCCGGCGACGAAGAGTGGCGGCGTTATCTGGCCGGCGACCGCAGCGTCTTCGCGCGTCGCCTTGCCAATGCGATCGACGAGAACACCGTCAACCGCATCGCCACGCTCAATCGCGAGAGCGCACATTTTCGCGAGGCGGCTGCGACCTATATCAGCGAATTCGAATCGCTTCTGGCGCGCGCGCGCAGCGGCGATGGCGGCGGCCTGCTGGCGTCTTCGATCCTCGGTGCCGATACGGGCAAGATTTATCTCGTGCTGGCTTTCGCGCTCGGGCGTCTAGCTTAGGCGGACAAGGCGCGCGGCATAGAAGCCGTCCATCCCGCCCAGATTCGCGAGATGGCAGGGCAGCGTGCGCAGATCGCCCTCGGCGCTGATGAGTTCGCGCAGGCCGAATAGCTCCTCGGCCGTCACGGGCTTTCGCTGAAATTCGCGATTGCGCGCAAGAAAATCCTCGATCTGTTCGCTGCCTTCTTCCGGCTCAAGCGAACATACGGCGAAGAGCAGGATGCCGCCGGGCGCGACCATCCGCGCGGCTGCATCGAGAAATTCGCCGGCGGCCTGCGCGCTCAAATTGATGTCGCCCGCGCTCTTGATCCAGGGAAGCTCGGGATGGCGGCGGATCGTGCCGGTGGCGCTGCATGGCGCATCGAGCAGAACAAAGGGCGCGCGCGCGGACGGCGTGTAATCGCGCAGATCGGCTTCGATCAGATCGGCACTCAGTTTCAGCCGTTCGAGATTTTCACGCAGGCGGATCAGGCGTTGCGTTTCGCGTTCCACCGCGGTGACGTTGGCGCCCAACGCCGCAAGCTGCATGGTCTTGCCGCCGGGTGCAGCGCAAAGATCGATGACGGATTGTCCGTGCACGTCGCCGAGCAACCGAACCGGCAGCGTGGCCGCGAAATCCTGAACCCACCATGTGCCTTGCGCGAATCCTGGCAGCGCATCGACGCGGCCTGTGTCGGCGATGCGCAAAACTCCGCCGGGCAGAAAGACGGCATCCGGGAAAGGCGATGCGCCGGGTTCTCGCAATACGAAATCGGTTGGTGGCTGCGCGCTATGCGCGGCTGCTATGGCGCGCGCTATCTCTTCGCCATAAGCGGCGCTCCACCGCTGCCAGAGCCAGTCCGGTGTATTGAGGCGCACAGCATCTTTTTGCGCGAGCAGCGCTTTGCCGTCCTTCGCGACACGCCGCAGCACCGCATTGATCAGCGATTTGAAATGCACGGCCTTGTTGTCGCCGGCAGCCAGCCGGTTGGCGGCATCAACCGCGGCATGCGGTGCCACATCCATGAACAGAAGCTCGCACACGCCCGCCATGAGAATCTCCGGCGTGGGGCCGGCGCGATGCGGCGCCGGCGGTTTCGGCACAAACTTGCGGATCAGCGCATCGATCTGGCCGAAGCGGCGCAATGTCTCGCTGGCGATAGCGCGCGCAAATCCGGCATCGCGTTGTTCTAGGCTGCTCTGCGCGATCGCCTCTTCAAGCGCAGCGTCGAGCGGACGGCGCTTGCGCAGCACGTCGCTCAGCGCGCGCAGCGCTACGGCGCGGGCGGGAAGTCCAGCGTGCGAGACATCGCTGTTGTTCAAGGCCGGGACTTCGGTGAGCGATTCATCGCGGCGGCGCGTATTTTCATGGGCGTCGGCTTGCCTTTGGAAAGCGCCGTTCATACCTCAAACTGGTGGCGTGATATAATGCGGTAAAGCCGCGAGTGTGGAATTGATGGCCAAAATCTCCAGAAAAGCCCAGATCGCTCAACGCATCCGTGAAGCGGGCGAACGAGCGCGGGCGGAAGCGGAAATCCGCAATGCCAATGCGGTTAAGGCGCCGCTTGCAACCGAACACAATGGCCCCAAAGGCCCGGAACCCACGCGCTATGGGGACTGGGAAAGAAAAGGCATCGCGTCGGATTTCTGATGTGGCCTTGATCCGGCCATCGCCGGGGTCCATGTAAAGTGCGTATTGGAATGGCTCCAAACTGGAGCCGCGACATGTTTCGAGGTTGCCCATGTTCATCCAGACCGAGTCCACGCCAAACCCGGCGACGCTGAAATTCCTGCCAGGCCGCGACGTGATGGGCGAGGCGGCGGTCGCCGATTTTCCGACGCGCGAATCCGGCGAGCGTTCACCCCTCGCACGCGCGCTGTTCGCCATCGACGACGTGTCGCGGGTATTCTTCGGCAGCGACTTCATCTCGGTGACGAAAACGGATTCAAGCGACTGGCGGCATCTGAAACCGTCGATCCTCGGCGCGATCATGGAGCATTTCACGCGCGATGCGCCGCTCATGGACGGCGCCGCCGACGAAGCCAGCGAGGAAAGCTTCGACGAAGGCGATGCCGAGATCGTCTCGCAGATCAAAGAATTGCTGGAAACCCGCGTGCGCCCGGCGGTGGCCGGCGATGGCGGCGACATCATCTTCAAGAGTTTCGATGGCGCCTCCGGTGTCGTTTCGCTGCATATGCGTGGCTCTTGCGCTGGTTGTCCGTCCTCCACGGCGACGCTGAAGCACGGCATCGAAAACATGCTGCGCCATTACATTCCCGAAGTGAATGCCGTCGAAGCCGTTTGAGCGGCTTCGTTTCGCGCCGATGAAAATCCTCGCCGTCGATACCGCGCTGGGCGCCTGCTCCGTTGCCGTGCTGAAGAATGGCGAAACGCTCGCGCATCGCTTCGAGGCAATGGATCGCGGACATGCCGAAGCACTCGCACCCATGGTCGAGGCAGCAATGCGAGACGCCAGCATCGAATTTTCCGCGCTTGATCGTCTCGCCGTGACGACCGGTCCCGGCACATTCACCGGCCAGCGCGTCGGCCTCGCCTTCATGCGCGGACTGCGTATCGCGCTGAAGCGTCCGCTCGCCGGTATCACCACGTTGAATGTCATGTGCGCCGCGGCCATTGCGGAAGCGGATTGCCGATACGCTGCCGCAATTCATGATGCGCGCCGCAGTGAAGCCTATCTCGCAATCACCGTGGGCGATGAAACATTGCTGATGCCGACTTTGGTTTCTCTCGATGATGCCGCTTCGGTCGTCGCCGCGAATTTGCCCACCGGTCAGGCCATCGCCCTGGCCGGAACGGCGGCGGAGCGTGTGGAAAAGGATTTGCTCGCGACGGGCTGCAAACCCCGCTTCACATCGATCCGTCAGCCCGATGCGCTTTGGGTTGCGCGTCTGGGATTGAGGGCCGAGGAGCCGAAGGAAGTTCCAGTCCCGCTCTATCTGCGCGCGCCCGATGCCAAACTGCCCATGGCGAAAGCATGATCGCGCGCATTCGCGCCGTCCGCCCCGATGATCTGGCCGGGCTCGCCGGGTTGCATGCGCAATGCTTTGCCGAAGGCTGGACGCGCGATGCGCTCGCCGACCTGCTGGCCGGACCTCGCGTCTTCGGATTGGTGGCGGGGCAGGCCGATGGCTTTATTCTCGCCCGGGTGGCGTTTGACGAAGCCGAAATTCTCACAATTTGCGTTTCGCCGGATTTGCGCCGTACCGGATTGGGCCACGCGCTTGTTGGCGAAGCTGCCGCTGGCGCCTCGCAGATGGGGGCAAAGCGCATCTTTTTGGAGGTGGCCGCCGCAAACGAGGCAGCGCGAAGCCTGTATGAAAAACAGGGGTTTCACCCGGTTGGCAATCGAAAGGGCTATTATGGGCCGATGGGCGATGCGCTCATCCTTCACGCCCCCCTCCCGTTCGCCTTTCGCATGGGAAACCGCGGCGAAACCGCCTAGACTTGAGCCCAGCGCCAAATAAGGATGCCCGCGTGACGCGGATTGAACAGCTTTGCCAGGATAAAGGCCTGCGGATGACGGAGCAGCGCCGCGTCATCGCGCGCGTTCTGTCGGAGGCGGACGATCATCCGGATGCCGAGGAACTCTATCGCCGCGCCGCCGCGCTCGATCCGCACATTTCGATCGCCACCGTCTATCGCACCGTCAAGCTGTTCGAGGATGCGGGCATTCTGGAGCGCCACGATTTTCGCGACGGCCGCTCGCGCTATGAAGAGGCGCCCGATGCCCATCACGATCATCTGATCGATGTGCAGACGGGGCGCGTCATCGAATTCCGTAACGAAGACATCGAAAAACTGCAGCGCCGCGTCGCCGAAGAACTTGGCTTCGAGCTGGTCGATCACCGGCTGGAGCTATACGGCGTGCCGAAGAATTCGCAAAAGAACGGGCATTGAGGCGCAAGCCATGCGGTCCCTGCGCGCGATTGCTGTTCTTCTGACATTTCTTCTGTCGGCGCTGTTCGTCATTCCCTATCAGTCGGTGGCGCTGCGATTCCGCTCAATGGGTTACAAGCGCATTCCGCAAACCTATCAGCGCTTCCTGGCGCGCCTTTTCGGCATTCATGTGAAGGTCATCGGAAAGCCGGTGCAGAATCGCGGCGTGCTTATGGTCGCCAATCATACCTCTTATCTCGACATTCTGGCGCTCGGCGGAATTGCGCGCGTGTCTTTCGTCGCCAAGAGCCAAGTTGCAAACTGGTTTCTGTTCGGCACGTTCGCGCGATTGCAACGCACGGTCTTCGTGCAACGCGAGAACCGCGCCAAAACCGGCGAAGCGCGTGATCAAATTCGCAATCGCATTCTGGAAGGCGATGCGCTGGTCCTCTTCCCCGAAGGCACCTCGAATGACGGCAATCGCGTGCTGCCGTTCAAGAGCGCGCTGATGGGCGCCGCCGAATGCAAAGTGGGCAAGGATGCGCAGGGCCGCGCCCAATATGTGCCGGTGCAGCCGGTCTCGATCGCCTATGTCGGCCTGCACGGCATTCCGATGGGCCGCGAAAACCGCCCGCTTTTTGCCTGGTATGGCGACATGGAACTGGTCGATCACCTCTGGGAGGGGCTGCGCACCGGCCCGGTCGATGTGGTGATCGAATTTCATCAGCCCCTGACCGTGGACGTTGTCGGAGGCCGCAAGAAGCTCGCCGCCATGGTGGAAGAGATCATCCGGCGCGGCCAGACCCGCGCGCTCGCAGGACAGCGCGCGCCGGAACCCGCGGCGCTTTCGAAACATGACGAGAAGGCCAGCAAAGCGCTGGCTGCTGCGCCGGCCTGAAATGGTTGCGGCTTGTCTCAGCCCGTGCCTTCGGCCCATAAGGCGCCGCAAATACTGCGGATCGCGATGAAAAAGCTCTTCATCAAGACGTATGGCTGCCAGATGAACGTCTATGATTCCGCCCGCATGGCGGATCTTCTGGCGCCGCTTGGCTATGCGCCCGCGGAATCGGCCACCGACGCGGACATGGTGATCCTCAACACATGCCACATCCGCGAGAAGGCGTCGGAGAAAGTGTTCTCCGAGCTCGGCAAGCTGAAAGAACTGAAAGACCAGAAGGCTGCGGATGGCGGCGCGATGATGATCGCGGTGGCCGGTTGCGTGGCGCAGGCGGAAGGCGCGGAGATCGTGCGGCGGCAGAAGGCCGTCGACATCGTGGTCGGGCCACAATCCTATCATCGCCTGCCCGAATTGATCGCACGCATCACGCGCGAGCGTGGCCATGCGTTGGAAACCGATTTTCCCGCGCAGGACAAATTCGATTCCTTGCCGGAAGAAATATCCGCGTCCGGACCGGCCGCGCTTCTCACCGTGCAGGAAGGCTGTGACAAGTTCTGCACCTTCTGCGTGGTGCCCTATACGCGGGGCGCGGAATATTCGCGGCCTGTCGAGCAGATTTTAAGCGAGGCGCGCAGGCTTGTTGCAAAGGGTGTGCGCGAAATTACGCTGCTTGGCCAGAATGTGAATGCCTATTCGGGAGCGGGCTTTGACGGCGAGGCGGCAAGTCTGGCGCAACTCATTTGCGCGCTCGCGAAAATCGATCGCCTTGCGCGCATTCGCTATATGACAAGCCATCCGCGCGACATGGGCGACGATCTCATCGCGGCACATGGCGAGATCGAACAGTTGATGCCTTATCTGCATCTGCCGGTGCAGTCGGGTTCGGATCGCATTCTCGCCGCGATGAACCGCCAGCACACGCGAGACGATTATCTGCGTCTGGTCGAGCGCATTCGCGCGTCGAAACCCGGGCTCGCTCTGTCTTCCGATTTCATCGTCGGATTCCCCGGCGAGACGGACAGGGATTTCGAGGACACACTCTCCGTCATTCGCCAGGTCGGCTACGCGTCGGCTTTCTCGTTCAAATACAGTCCGCGCCCGGGAACGCCGGCGGCCGCGGCGAGCATGCATGTTCCCGAAGAGGTGATGTCGGCGCGGCTGGAGGCGCTGCAATCCCTTCTTCTGGAACAGCAGCGCGCGTTTAACGCCGGTTGCGTCGGCACCACCATGCCGGTTCTGTTCGAGAAGACGGGGCGCAAGCCGGGGCAGGCCATCGGGCGCAGTCCCTACCTTCAGGCGGTTCATGCGGATCACGCGGCCCATCTGATCGGCAGGATTTGCAACGTGAAGATTGAATCGGTGTTTCCCAATAGTCTGAAAGGAGTGCTGCTGGAAAAGCAGGCGCGCGCTTTCGGAACGTTTGAAAGCATGGCTTCCAATTGACCAAATCCGTATCGAAATCAGCGGGCCTGAAGCGCGAGCAGGTCACACTGGAATTTCCGGACAATGGCTTGCTGGCGGCGCTGGGCGGCAACCAGCATCGAAACTTTGTGCGCATCGAACAGAAGCTCGGCGTGCGCGTTGCGATACGCGGCAATCTGGTGGCTGTGGAAGGCGCACCCGATGCACGCGAACGCGCCGCCGGTGTTTTGCGCGCGCTTTATGCGCGACTGGAGACCGGCGAGCATGCCGGGCAGGCAGAAGTCGATGCGGAAATACGCTTCGCCACGCATGAGAGCGGAAATTTCCCGTCGCGTGATTTCGGCGTTCCTTCGATCAAGACCGCGGCAGCGCGGGTAACGCGCGCACGTTCGCCGGCACAGGGCGCGTATCTTGATCTGATGCGCACGCATCCGCTGGTGTTCGGCATCGGTCCGGCCGGAACCGGCAAGACCTATCTCGCCGCTGCGTTCGGCGCGCATCTGTTGCACGAGCGCCGCGTCGAAAGGCTGATTCTTTCGCGGCCTGCGATGGAGGCCGGAGAACGGCTTGGATTTCTTCCCGGCGATCTCAAGGAAAAAATCGATCCTTATTTGCGGCCGCTCTACGACGCGCTGTTCGATGTCATGGGCGATCAGGCGACGCGGTTGATGGAAACCGGCGTGATCGAAGTGGCGCCGCTGGCCTTCATGCGCGGACGGACTTTGGCGCGCGCCTTTGTAATTCTCGACGAAGCGCAGAATTGTTCGTCCGCGCAGATGAAGATGTTTCTGACAAGGCTGGGCGAAGATTCGCGCATGGTGGTGACGGGCGATCCGTCACAGAGCGACTTGCCCGGCGGCAAGGCGGAAGGTCTCAACGAAGCATTGCGCATCCTGCACGGCGTCGAGGGCGTGGCGGCGGCGCAGTTCTCGGAAAAAGATGTTGTGCGCCACGCGCTCGTCGGCCGGATCGTCCGTGCCTATGACAACAAAGAGAAGCCGACGGAATTGCCGCCGCACTACGCCAGGGAAAAGCCGGGCGAGGCATGACGCGGCGCGCATCCGGGGTGGAAATCGTCATCGAAGACGCACAATGGAAAGCAGCTGGCCGTGGCCTACCCGCGCGCATCGAGCGGATCGGGACGTTTGCGCTCAAACGCGCCAAGGCCAAGGGCACGCTCACCCTGCTTCTATCGGGCGATGAACAGCTTCGGGAATTGAACACGCTGTTTCGCGGCAAGAACAAGCCAACCAATGTTTTGTCGTTTCCGGCAGACAAGACCGAGCTGGGTTATCTTGGCGACGTGGCGATCGCCTATGGCGTGACCGCCCGCGAAGCCGCCAAGACCAACAAAACCGTCGCCGAGCACACGGTTCACCTTGCCGTGCATGGCATCCTCCATCTGCTTGGGTATGACCACGAAAAGCCGCGTCCGGCCTTGATTATGGAAAGGCTGGAGGCCGAGATTCTTGCTGAATTCGGCATTGCCGATCCCTATGCTCTGCCTCAGCCTAAGCGCAAGGCAAAATCCGCGAAACGCCATGTCCGATCCTGATTATCTCTCTTCCGACGAGGCGGCCAATCCGCCGCGCCCGCTCTCCGTGTTGCGCCGCCTTGCGCAGGCGTTGCGCGGCGGCGGGGCGGGGGCGCAGGCCATGCGCGAAAGCCTCGAAGAAGTCATCGAGGAAAGCGAACGCGAGAGCCGCCCGCTCAGCGCGCAGGAACGCAAGATGCTTGCGAATCTTTTGCGTTTCGGCGAATTGCGTGTCGGCGATGTGATGGTGCCGCGTACCGACATCGTGGCGGTGGAGGAGTCGACATCGCTGCGCGAACTCGTCGCGCGCTTCCGCGAAGCACAGCATTCGCGTCTTCCGCTCTATCGCGAAACACTGGACGATCCTCTGGGCCTGATTCACATCAAGGATGCGGTCGGTCTCATCGAGCTTGGCACGAACGGCGAAATGCGCTGGCCGGATGTTCCCATCAGCAGCATCAAGCGTGAATTGCTTGTAGCGCCGCCCTCCATGCCGGCGCGCGATCTCCTGCTCAAGATGCAGACGACACATAGCCATCTGGCGCTTGTGATCGACGAATATGGCGGCACCGACGGGCTGGTCTCCATCGAGGATCTTATCGAACAGATTGTCGGCGAGATCGACGACGAACACGATGTCGATGAAACGCCGCGTCTTACTTCCCTGCCCGGCGGCGGTTTCGAAATGGACGCGCGCCTGTCGCTGGAAGATTTCCAATCGCAGACCGGCATTACGCTTGACCCGCCCGATCCCGATTCGGATGTCGATACGCTGGGCGGACTTGTGGTGGCGTTGATGGGACGTTTGCCGCAGCGCGGGGAAATCGTCGCCCATCCGTCCGGCTATGAGTTCGAAATTCTGGAAGCGGACCCGCGTCGCGTGCGCAAATTGCGCCTGAAGCCGCCGCCGGTCACAACGGCTCCGGAGCCAAAGAGCTGATGCATTGGCTTGATACACCGGGCGCGTTTGTCCGCGATCTCACCGGCTGGCGACGGTTTTTTCTCGCTTTCGTTACGGGCCTGCTGTCGGCGTTGAGCTTTGCGCCGTTCGGCCTGTTTCCGTTTCTGCTGTTGGGCTTCGCCATTCTGGTTCTTCTGATCGACGGCGCGCAAATTCGCCGGCACAGCGTTCGTAGTGCGGCGCTCGCAGGATGGGCTTTTGGTTTTGGCCAATTTCTAGCCGGTCTGTATTGGGTAGCCTATGCTTTCCTCGTCGATCCAATCGCGCATGCCTGGCAATTGCCGATCATTGCGTTGATCTTTCCCGGCGGATTGGCGCTGTTACCAGCGCTCGCTTGTGGTATTGCGGCCCGCTTCTGGCGCACGGGTCCGGCGCGAATTTTCCTGTTCGCGGCCTGTTATGCGGCGACCGAATGGCTGCGCGGAAATATCCTTACCGGCTTTCCCTGGAATCTTCCGGCCTATGGCTGGGGCGCGTCGCTTGGCGTGCTGCAAAGCACCGCCTTTGTGGGCGCATACGGGCTTTCGCTGCTGACGATTCTGTTCGGCGCATCGCTCGCGCCGCTGTTTGACGGAACGCGAGATTGGAAATTTCCCGGGGCTCTCGTGGCGTTGTTTGTTTTAATCTGGCTGGGGGGCGTCTGGCGTCTCGAAGCGACGCAAATCGCCGATGTTCCACATGTGCAACTAAGGCTCGTGCAGCCCAATGTGCCGCAACAGGATAAATTCAATTCCGCTCTGCGCGTGGCCCATTGGCGCGAGCTCATTGATCTCAGCCTCGCGCGCGGCAAAGGCCCAACACCGACGCACATCATCTGGCCGGAATCCGCGCCGCCATTCCTTCTGGGGCGGGAACCCGGTGCACTGGATAACATCGCGATTCTCACGGGAACGGATCGCGTGTTGATGACCGGCGCTGTGCGCGCCGAAACAACCCCCGGCGCGCCGCCGCATTTCTTCAACAGCTTCTATATTTTCGCGCATGGTGGTGCGCTCATTGCGACCTACGACAAATTCCATCTTGTGCCGCTGGGCGAATATGTGCCGTGGCCGTGGCTTTTGAAAACGCTTGGTCTGACCAAACTGGTGAACATTCCCGGCAGTTTCGATTTCGGCAATGGGCCGCACACCTATACAATTCCGGGCGCGCCGCCGGTCGGGCCTCTCATCTGCTACGAGATTTTGTTTCCAGGCGAAGTCACGGCGCCTGACCGGCCGTCATGGCTGGTGAATGTCACCGATGATTCCTGGTTCGGCCCCCCGTCATCGAGCGGGCCCAAGCAACATATGTTAATCGCCCGCGTTCGTGCCATCGAAGAAGGCTTGCCCATCGCTCGCGCGGCCAACACGGGAATCTCCGCGATGATCGATCCGCTGGGCCGTGTTCGCGCGAGCCTCGCGCTCGGCCGGGCGGGCGTCGTTGATTCAGCTCTGCCGCAAGCGTTGCCGGAAACAGTATTCGCACGGTTTGGTGAGGTCGCTTTCTTCCTTCTGCTGTTCGCCAGCCTTGCCGCGGCTTTCGCATTTCCAGCCGTCGAGCAGAGGCGCGCGTAAGCCGCACAATTAGCTTTCCGCACCTGCACAAATGGGGCTAAGGTCCCATTCGGAAACGGAAATTTGTGTAAGTAGGACCGTGCCGAAAAAGCAAGCGAATCCCATTGATGCCCAAGTCGGCAACCGCGTGCGGCTGCGCCGCATGCTTGTTGGTATGAGCCAGGAAAAGCTCGGAGAAATGCTAGGCCTGACGTTCCAGCAGGTGCAGAAATACGAGAAAGGCGTTAACCGGATCGGAGCGGGCCGGTTGTTCCAAGTGGCCCAGATCCTGGGCGTACCGATCGATTATTTTTATGAAGGCGCGGTCAGCCATTTTAGCGGCGAGGCGCCGGGCTTCGCGGAACCCGAAGGCACGCCGCCGGTGATGGAATTTCTTTCCAGCGGCGAAGGCCTGCAGCTCAGTCTGGCCTTTATGCGCATCAAGGACGTGAAGGTCCGCAAGCGCCTGTTAGACTTGGTGAAAAGCCTTTCTCACGAGCAGACCATCGAAGCGGAAGTCTGACTCAATTTTGACCGTCCTGCGATAGCTGACTACCGTTCCAAAAAACGGACGGCGGTCTCTCATTGGCTAGCAAAAAGTCGAACTGGATCGATGCGCTCATCGGAAAGCGCATTCGCGACCGCCGCGAGGAGCGCGGCTTAAGCCAGGAATCCCTTGGCCGGCTGCTGGCCGCAAGCGCGCAGCAAATTCAGAAATATGAATCGGGCGCTAATCGGATTGCGGCCAGCAATCTGTTTCGCCTTGCACACGAACTCCGCGTGCCTGTCACCCATTTTTATGAACTGGTCGAGGAAGCCTTGCCGTCGCCATCCAGTTTTTCCGAGGACGGAGACCCCACCGATCTGTGCTCGCCTTCGGACGATAAGATTACCGAGATTGTTCGCTGGTTGCTGCGGGAAGACGACGCGCAGCTCGATCACGCAATAACGGTTCTAAATAGTGGGACCGTTCCGCGACGATTTTTCTTCGAGCCCCGATCGGCCCACACGCGCTTCCAGTGCGGCATAGGCATCTTGTGGAGTGATGCCGCAAGCGGCCCAGAGCACCAGGAGATGATAGAGCAGATCCGCGGATTCTGCGATCAGGCAATCCTTGTCTTGCCCAACGGCAGCCAGCGCGGTCTCCACACCCTCCTCGCCCAGCTTCTTGGCGATTTTCAGTGTGCCCTGCGAAAACAGTTTTGCAGTGTAAGAACTGGACGGGTCGGCGTCCTTGCGCGACTGCACGACGGCGAAAAGATGATCGATCGGATGCGGCTCGGCCATGAAGGCTATTTAAGCCTTTCGCGCGCTTCTGTCACTTCACGCGTGACGCTCAATTGACGCCCGGCTCCAGCAGACGGCGCGCAATCACCTGGGCTTGAATCTCTGCTGCGCCTTCAAAAATGTTCAGAATGCGCGCGTCGCACAGCACGCGGCTGATCTCGAATTCCAGCGCGAAGCCGTTGCCGCCGTGAATTTGCAGCGCATTGTCCGCCGCGGCCCAGGCGATGCGCGCGCCCAGCAGCTTGGCCATTCCCGCCTCCAGATCGCAGCGCCGGCCTTCGTCTTTCTCGTGCGCCGCGTGATAGGCGATCTGGCGCGCCACGGCGATTTCCACCGCCATCATCGCCAGCTTGTCGCTCACCCGAGGGAATTCGAAGATCGGTTTGCCGAATTGCTGGCGATCGAGCGCGTAGCGCAGTCCCAGGTCGAGCGCGCATTGCGCCACGCCGATGGCGCGCGCCGCCGTCTGGATGCGCGCGGATTCGAAGGTCTGCATCAATTGCTTGAAGCCTTGGCCTTCCTCGGTGCCGAGCAGGTTCTTCGCTGGCACTTCGAAACCATCGAAGCCAATCTCGTATTCCTTCATGCCGCGATAGCCGAGCACTTCGATCTCGCCGCCGGTCATTCCCTTGGCCGGGAAAATCTCCTTGTCAGTGCCGCGCGGCTTTTCGGCGAGCAGCATGGAAAGCCCGCGATAGCCTTTCTGATCGGGCAGGGTGCGCACCAAAAGCGCCATCATGTCGGCGCGAGCCGCGTGCGTGATCCAGGTCTTGTTGCCGTAGATTTTGAAGACATCGCCTTCGCGCACACCGCGGGCTTTTAGTTCGGCGACGTCGGAGCCGCCGGCCGGTTCGGTGAACACGGCGGTCGGCAGGATTTCACCGCTCGCGATCCGCGGAAGCCAGTGATTTTTCTGCGCGTCGGTGCCGCCATTGAGAATGAGTTCGGCAGCGATCTCCGAACGCGTCGCAAGCGAGCCGACGCCGATATAACCACGGCTCAATTCCTCCGACACCACGCACATCGCGGTCTTGGACAGACCGGCGCCGCCATAACTCTCGGGAATCGTGAGGCCGAACACGCCGAGCGCCGACAGTTCGGAAATCACGCTCAGCGGGATTAACTCGTCCTTCAAATGCCATTGATGCGCAAAGGGAGTCACTTTGTCCTGCGCGAAGCGATAGAACTGCTCGCGGATCATGCTGTTGGTATCGTCGAGGCCAGGCTCGCCATAGAACATCGCACCCGCGTGTGCGCGCAGATAATTCGCGATGTCCGCGCGGATTTCCCTGGCGGTTCCCCGCTGCGCCAGTTCGGCGACCGCGCTGGTCCATAATGCTCCGACATCGCAATCCGGCACGCCCATATTATAAGGCCGCGCAATTTCGCCCTGGCTCATCGCGATGCCGCCAGCCAGTTGCGTCAAATATTCTCCGAACGCCGCTTGCAGGATTAGTTGTTCGATCTCGCCGAAGCGTTTTTCATCCTGAAGCCTGCGGCCCCACCGCGCCATCTGACGCAACGCTTCCACGTAGGTTGCGTACCAGGCGAAGGCATGTGCCGCGCGCTGTTCGGCATCGAGAAGCTCCGCCGAAATCTTCCCGTCTTTCGTTACCTTCGCGGCGACGCGGCTCTTGGCGGCGGCGAGAAAACGTTCCGCGGATCGCACCGCGTCACCGCATTGGGAAAGAAGTTCGGATGTTGAAATCTCTGCCATGGCCGTTCGCATATTTTTCCTGACGCGACCTTAGCGGAGTATTTTTCGCGGTGCACCATCGCGGCCGCCTTGCTCGCGCGCACCAATCGCCGCATAAACTACGGCCACACCATGTGGGGATTTCATGCGTCTTGCGTCTGCGGCCGGTCTTGCGCTGGCTCTTGTGTCCACAACTGCCGTCTCTGCGTCCGATATCAGCCCGGCCGACAAGAAGATCATGCTCGGCTACACGCTCACCATGCCGAAGTTGAACGCCTATGAGGCGTCCACCGCCGCGCTGAAAGCTGCCGAGGCGAAGGATCCGAGCCTTGCGAAAGACGTCGAGGCCGCTGGATCCGAGCACACCACCGACATGAATGGCGAATTCGCCAAGATGGATCATCATCCGCGCGTCTACGCGTTCTTCGCGAAAAGCGGCCTCTCCAAGCAGGATGCGATTTTGATCCCGCTCACGCTGATGAGTGCATGCACCGTCGCGCAGTATCCGACCATGGCGCCCGCCATGGCCGATCAGGTCTCGCCGGGGCAGATCGCTTTCTGCAAGACGAACATGCCTGCGATCTCGAAGATGAAGTTCATGAAGGGCGGTTGATCAGCCCTTTTGCGCTTCCAGCACGTCTTCGAACGTACGCAGGCCCGGGCGCTGCGCGTTCACCAGCACGGCCATGTTGCCGGGCAGATGCTCGTTCTTCCACATCTTTGTGTGCGCGCGTGGGATGTCGGCCCAGGGGAAAACTTCCGACATGCACGGGTCCAGGCGGCGCTCCACCATCAGCCGGTTCGCCTGACTCGCCTGATTGAGATTGGCGAAATGCGAGCCCTGGATGCGTTTCTGGCGCATCCAGACGTAACGCGCGTCGAAGGTGATGTTGTAACCGCTGGTGCCGGCGCAGAACACGACCATGCCGCCGCGTTTCACCACAAGGCATGACACCGGGAATGTGGCTTCGCCCGGATGCTCGAACACCATGTCGACATCGTTGCCTTTGCCGGTAATGTCCCAGATCGCCTTACCGAATTTGCGCGCTTCCTTGGTCCACGCGTCATATTCGGGCGTGTTGACTGTGGGCATCTGGCCCCAGCAGTTGAAATCCTTGCGGTTGATGACGCCCTTGGCGCCCAGCGACATCACGAATTCGCGCTTGCTCTCGTCGCTGATGACGCCGATGGCGTTGGCGCCGGAGACCGCGCAAAGTTGCACCGCGAACGAGCCGAGGCCGCCGGAAGCACCCCACACCAGCACGTTATGGCCGGGGCGCAGAATGTGCGGGCGATGGCCGAAGAACATGCGGTAGGTGGTGGCCAAGGTCAGCGTGTAGCAGGCCGATTCTTCCCATGTCAGATGTTTGGGCCGCGGCATGAGCTGGCGATCCTGCACGCGCGCGAATTGCGCGAACGAACCATCCGGCGTCTCGTAACCCCAGATGCGCTGACTCGGCGAAAACATCGGATCGCCGCCATTGCATTCTTCATCGTCGCCATCGTCCTGATTGCAATGCACGACGATTTCGTCGCCGACTTTCCAGCGTGTGACTTTCGAACCGACCGCCCAGACGATGCCGGAGGCATCGCTACCCGCGATGTGATACGGATTTTTATGGGCGTCGATCGGTGAGATCGGCGTGCCGAGGCCCGCCCACACCCCGTTGTAATTGACACCCGCGGCCATGACCAAAATCAAAACGTCATGCGAATCCAGCGACCAGGTCGGCACGGTTTCTATCTGGAAGGATTGCTCGGGCTCGCCATGGCGCTCCTTGCGGATCGTCCAGGCGTACATGTTCTTGGGAACATGGCCGAGCGGCGGAATCTCGCCGACTTCATAGAGGTCTTTGTAGACTTCAAGCGACGGCTTGGTCTCGGCGCTGGCTGACATGCCCCCTGCTCCTGTTCCCCTGACGACGCGTGGCACCGCGCCGATTATTCTGCGGTTGCGCAGTAAGCCCTTGGCCGTGCTGCATTGCAACAGAAAAGGCACATCCTGTTGGGGATGAAGCCGCCACCGCAAGATTATTTCAATACAGAGATTAAACGCCGGATGGCGGCCTGCGGTTGCCGAATCTGCGGGCTTTTCCCGGTTTTTGCCCGCTGGCTTTCGCCGCGATCTCCTTGACCTTCACCGTCTGGCGGATGGAGAGCGAAGAACTCATCGGGCCTTTCTCAGGATCGCCGAAGGCCCTTCCATAGGTTTCCAGACGCCCCTCCACCGATCCAAGGAATTCGCCCTCCCAGTCCGACAGTTTCACACCGGTCTTTTCGGCGGCAAGGCGCGCCTTGCGCAGGGCTCTCAACGCCGCGCGCTTCGCCCGTGCGCGTTCGGCATCACGCAGCTCTTTTCCGGATCGCTTCTTGCCGGGCGATTTTCCGAACATGATTCCCGCTCAATGCGCGAAGTGCAGATCGCGCTCTCCGGCTTTCACAGGCATGGCGATATTGTCCGTCGCGATCGGACAGGTGAAATGACTGGAGATCGCGCAAAGCGGATTATAGGCGTCGTTGAAATCGATGCTGATGGTGGAAGGCGGAAATTTTTCGAAGTCCGAAATATCGACATAGCGTCCCGCGCCATAGGTGTCGTGCCCGGTCAGATCGTCCGTAAAGAACGCGGAGAATTCGCTGATCTGTTTGCGATCGTTGCTGCCGGAGTAGAGCGGCAAAATCACCTTCTTTCCCTGGAGTGTGAAGCGCGCGTCGCCCACATGGTAGAATTGCTTGTCGGTTCCACGCGAGGTGCGGAACACACGCGGCGGAAGTTTGGGATCGGCCGTGAACTGCGCCGTCACGCGCCAGGCCGGATCGTAAGGAAAGTAGATGACGCCGGGAAATTTGCCGGCCGCCGGATTTTTCTGATTGAAGACAAAAATGCGCCAGCCATCGACGCCGGCGCCGATTTGTGTGGGCTGTCCGCTGACATCGACATCCTTGTCGACCGGAATGCTCTTGGCGATCGCTGCGGGGTCGACAGGTTTGCCGTTCATCGTTGCAGAAATTTTGCCGCCGCGCAGCGCAACCGTCAGAACGCCTGTTGCCTTAGCATCATGGTTCCAGCGATAGCTGCCGGGCTGGCCCGTCTTGCCTTGCAACACGGCCTGTTCGCCATCGCGAAGATAAGCGGAATCCTGAATTTTCAGAATCGCGTGCGGATCGCTCACATAATGTTTGTTGGCATCGTCCCATCCGGCTTTCCACGCCTGTTCGATGGAGGGCGCCGGCGCCGCAGCGCCCAGCAACACAGATGCGAGACAGGCGAAAATCGGATTGGCGGCTCTCATTTTTCCTCGCGGCAGCATCGAATTTTGTCCACAATAGCCTAGGTAGCCGCGGCGATTATGCAAGCGGCAGGGGCGCCGAGCCCGGGCTTTTCATGGACTTTCCGGCTTCGAAATCGCGGGTGGACTGGACGGCGCTCGCCTTCGGCGTGGCGCTGTCCTATCTCGTTTTTCTGGTGGCGATGTTTGTCAGCGGTTTCTGGTTGCGCGATGCGCAGGGCGCAATCATCACCAATGATTTCATCGACGTCTTCGCTGCCGGAACGCTGGCGAACGCCGGACACGCGGCATCGGCGTATGATTGGGAGGCGCATCGCGCCGCGGAGATTGCCGTCGCGGGACATTTTTTCGACGGCTATTACGGCTGGCACTATCCGCCGCCATTTCTTTTTGTCGCGTCGCTGCTGGCACGATTGCCCTATTTTGTGGCGTTCAGTTTTTGGATCGCGGTGACGCTCCCGCTTTATGCGTTCGCGATTTCCCGCATTGCGAACAATCGCAATGCGTGGCTGTTCGCGCTCGCTTTTCCGGCGGTGTTGTTGAATATCTATGTCGGTCAAAACGGACTTGCCTCGGCGGCGTTGATCGGCGCCACGCTTTTGCTCATGGAAGACCGTCCATGGCTGAGCGGCCTCTGTCTTGGTCTTCTCGCCTACAAGCCGCAATTTGGAATCCTGTTTCCCTTCGTGTTGCTCGCGTCCGGTCAATGGCGGGTGCTCGCATCGGCCGGCGCCACGGTGTTGGCGATGATGATCCTGTCCGCCTTTGCATTCGGCACGGAGGCGTGGACTGCTTTCTTTCATTCGATCCCGCACACGACCGATATGATTCTTGCGGGCGGCCATGCCGGCTGGAACAAGCTGCAGACGATCTATGGATTTGTGCGCTGGCTTGGAGGCAGCGACCACAGCGCCTGGATCGTGCAGATTTCCGTGAGCCTCGTTCTGGCGGCGGGCGTAGCATTCCTGTGGCGGAGCAATTTGCCTTTCGCCCTCAAAGCGGCAGCCCTCTGCACGGCCGCGCTGCTCGCCACCCCCTATGCCTATATCTACGACTTCCCGATCCTGGCCGTGTCCATGGCGTTCCTGTTTCGCGACCGTGCCTTCGACCGATACGAAATTTGTGTCGTTGCCGCCGCGGCGGCTCTGATTGCCGTATTCCCCTGGGCGGGATCGCCGGTCGCGCTGGCTTCAACATTGCTTGTGGCAAGCCTGATCACACGGAGGGCCCGGAAACGCGGCATTGATCTCCTGGATGTTGCACTGCAACGCGGCTGACTGTTTGATGCGTCCTCAACAGGGTGAGGCGCATGGCATCGGGCGAATCGAGCGGCGAGGGGCGGAAAGACAAGCCCTGGATCTTCCGCACCTATGCCGGCCATTCGAGCGCGGTAGCATCGAATGCGCTCTATCGCGGCAATCTCGCCAAAGGCCAGACCGGCCTTTCCGTCGCTTTCGATCTACCGACACAGACCGGCTACGACAGCGACGATGCGCTGAGCAAGGGCGAAGTCGGCAAGGTGGGCGTGCCGGTCAGCCACATCGGCGATATGCGCGCGCTGTTCGACGGCATTCCCCTCGACAAGATGAATACGTCCATGACGATCAACGCGCCGGCGGCGTGGCTGCTCGCATTGTATGTCGCGGTGGCGGACGAACAGGGCGCGCCGCGCGCATCACTCACCGGCACGACACAGAACGACATCATCAAGGAATATCTGGCGCGCGGCACTTATATCTTTCCGCCCAAACCCGCGCTGCGCCTGACCAGCGACATGATTGCGTTCACCACGGCCGAACTGCCCAAATGGAATCCGATTAATCTGTGTTCCTATCATCTGCAGGAAGCCGGCGCCGATGCGGTGGAGGAAGCGGCGTTCGCGCTGGCCGCCGCGATTTCCGTGCTGGATGCCGCGAAGCTGTGCGGCGCGATCCCGCCTGAGGAATTCCCCAAAGCCGTCGGGCGCATATCTTTCTTCGTGAATTCGGGTGTGAAGTTCATCGCCGAGATCTGCAAGCTGCGCGCGATGGGCAAGGTGTGGGACGACATCACGCTCAGCCGTTATGGCGTGACCGATCCCAAGCTGCGTCTGTTTCGCTATGGCGTGCAGGTCAATTCGCTGGGCCTCACCGAGCAGCAGCCGGAGAACAACGTCTATCGCATTCTTTTCGGCATGCTGGGCGTGACGCTATCGAAGAACGCGCGCGCCCGTGCGGTGCAGTTGCCAGCCTGGAACGAAGCGCTCGGCCTGCCGCGTCCTTGGGATCAGCAATGGTCGTTGCGCCTGCAGCAGATCGGCGCGCTCGAAACCGACATGCTGGAATATGGCGACATCTTCGACGGTTCAAAAGTCATCGAAGAAAAAGTCGCGACATTAACTGCGCAAATCCGCAATGAGATCGCGCGCATCGAACAGATGGGCGGGGCGGCGACGCAGGAAGCGCTCGAATATATGAAGGAACGTCTGGTGCGTTCCAATGCGGCGCGGGTCGAAGCCATCGAGACGGGCGGTGAAATCCGCGTTGGTGTCAACGCCTATACCGAAAGCGAGCCTTCACCGCTCACGGCGGGGAACGGCAATTTCATTGTCGTCGATGAAGCCGCCGAGCGCGAACAGATTGCATCACTCAAAGACTGGCGCGCCAAGCGAGACGGCAAGAAAGTTGAGATCGCGCTCGCCGCCCTCGAACGTGCGACGAAAGAAGACCGAAATGTGATGCCGGCCTCCATCGAATGCGCGAAGGCGGGTGTCACCACCGGAGAATGGGCGGGGCTTTTGCGCCGCGTGTTCGGCGAATATCGCGCGCCAACCGGCGTTGCCAGCACCGGCCCTGCGCGCAATGACGAACGTATCGGCGCGCTGCGCGCGGAAGTGGATGCCGTGTCGAAGAGATTGGGCCGCCGCCTCACCTTCCTCGTAGCCAAGCCGGGCCTCGACGGTCATTCCAATGGCGCCGAGCAGATCGCCATTCGCGCGCGCGATGCCGGCATGGATGTGATCTATGACGGCATCCGCTTTTCGCCGGATGAGATTGTTGCCGCCGCGAAAGAGAAAAAGCCGCATCTTGTCGGCCTTTCCATCCTTTCCGGCAGCCATGTACCGCTGGCGCGCGAGATTGTCGCCAAGCTGAAAGCGGCAGGCCTTTCCCATGTAAAGGTTGTGGCCGGCGGCATCATTCCGCCGGAGGACGAAGCGGCGCTGAAATCCGTAGGCATCTCAGCCATATTCAGCCCGAAGGATTACGATCTCAACGCGATCATGCGCAAGATCGTGACGCTCGCGGGCGACGACAGTTAGCGCCGAGCGATCCCGCGATTTCTTGGGAGCCATAGCGTTCGTCGATCTTCGTTCGCGCTGATCTGTTGGCGGCATCACACGGGGCTCTGCAGATTGTACACGATGCCCAGAAGCGTCGTGCGCGGCAGGAACGGAGTCAGCCGCGCCAAGACCTTGTTGCGCGCACCGGTGATCATCACGCGCTGGTTTTTCTGGAAAGCGCGATAACCCATCCTCGCCACGCTCGCCGACGACATGGGCGTTCCGGCCCGCGACAGCCGCGTCTTGCCGGTTCCGGCGCGTTCGCGAAACTGGCTGGTCGTCGGACCGGGGCACAAGCAGCTCACATGCACGCCGGTCTTTTCCGCTTCCTTCCACAAGGCTTCGGAAAACGAGAGCACGAAGGCCTTGCTCGCATAATAAATCGCCATGAGCGGGCCGGGCTGGAAGGCGGCGGTGGAGGCGACGTTCAGCACGCCGCCGCGTTTCTTCGCTAGCATGCCGGGCCAATAGATATGCGTCAGCTCCACCAGCGCGCGAATATTGAGATCGATCATGCCGAGCTGATTGGTTTCGTCCGAGCCGTCGAAGGCGCCTGCCGTGCCGTAGCCCGCATTGTTCACCAGCACATCGACGGAAAGCCCGCGCGACTGGATTTCGTTTGCCAGTTTGTGGCCCGCGCCGATTGCGCCCAGGTCGAGCGCGATGGGCGTCGCGGCGATTTTGTATTTGTCCGCCAGTTTCGCGGCGACATCCTTCAGCGCGGCTTCGCTGCGTGCGGTAAGGATCAGATTGTAGCCATCCTTCGCGAAACATTCGGCCAGATCGACGCCGATGCCCATGCTGGCGCCGGTCACCAGCGCTGTCTGTCCGTCACCCTTGCGTTTGCGTGCCATGTCAGTCTCCTTTGGATGTGTCCGTTGAAATGGCGCGCCACAGCGCGTCTTCCATTTGCGACGCCATGCTCGCGTCGAAATTGAGCGCGCCCTGGCTTTCGAATTTTACAAGGCCAGCCGATGCGCCCCACATCAGCGCCACGACCATGGTCGGATCGAGATTGCGAATGGCGCCCGCGTCGCGCGCAGCGGCCACGAATTCATGCGCGGTCTGCGCATAGGTTCGCGACAGCGCGCGGCTCTCGTCATCGAGATAGGAAGAATGATGGTGCAGATCCATAAAGCGCACGGCACGCGGATGGTTGCGCGCGAACAGCATCATGCGCCGCCAATAGAGCGAGAAGATTTCGCGAAAGCCGATGCCGCCGGGCAGCGGCGCCAGAACCATCCGGTTGTAGGCCGCCTTCCAATGCCGGTAGAGCGCGTTCACCAGCGCGTCCTTGTCCTTGAAATAGAGATAGAGCGTGCCGGTCGCGACACCCGCCGCCTTGGCGATTTCCGGCACCGCCACGCCGTTGAACCCCCGCGTCTCGAACAGATCGAGGGCTGCTTCCAGCAGACGTGCGCGCTTGTTGTCGGCCGGGCGAGAATCAACGGGATCGTGCGATTTCTCTTTTCTGGCAAGTACTTGAGTCGGCACCGTTTTCCCATTCTTGCTATGAATGAATATTCATTCATAGCAAGAAACAAAGATTGCCGCAACCGGTTCGCGCTGGCCTAGCGGCCGGAGAATTTGGGTGTGCGTTTTTCGAGAAAGGCCGCGACGGCTTCACGGTGGTCGGACGTGGCAAACGTGCCCATCTCATATGCCATCGAAGCATCGAGCAATTCGTGCGCGAGTTCGCGCAAGGCGATGTTGATGGAAACCTTGGTGTAGCGGATCGCCTGCGTCGGCCCTTCCGTCAGCCGTCTGGCAAAAGCCGCGACCGTTGCATCCAGTTCGGCATCGGGCACGCAATGATTGATGAGGCCGATGCGGGCCGCATCCGGCGCCGAAATCGCATCACCCGTCATGAGGTACTCCTTGGCGCGCGCGAAACCGATTAGCGCCGGCCAGATCACGGCGCCGCCATCGCCCGCAACCAGCCCCACGCGCACATGCGGATCGGCGAAGCGCGCGCTCTCGCCGGCGAACACGCAATCGCAGAACAGCGCCAGTGTCGCGCCCAGCCCCACGGCAGGGCCGCGCACTTTGGCAATTATAGGCTTCTCCAGATCCAGCAGGCCGAAGACAATGCGCTTTCCTTCCGCGGTGGAAGGCGGCCCCGCGCTGCCTGCGCCTTCCTTCATCCAGCCGATGTCGCCACCGGCGCAAAAGGCATCTCCGTCGCCTGTCAGCACGACGACATTCGTCTCCTCGTCTTTTGCAATGTCGTAGAACAGATCGGACAGTTCGTGGTGCATCACCGCATCGACAGCATTCTTCTTGCCCGGATTTGTCAGGGTCGCGGTGAGCACGCCGTTCTCGCGCGCGATCCGGACGCGGGTGTATCGAGAGTAGTCGGAGGCTTTCATCGCGCCATTAAACACTGTGCTGCGCGCAAAACAAAAGGGCGGCCGAGGCCGCCCTTTTCCGATGAATGCTTTTGCTCGCACTTATTCCGCCGCGAGCAGCGATGCGCCCAGCATCTTTCCGCCGTTGAGCTTTATCAGATATTTGATGCCTTCTTCCGCAATGTCATCGCCGACCATGCGGTCGCTTTCGGCATAAAGTTCGTGCATGTCGAGGAAGGCGGCATAAACGCCGCGCGTGCGGTCTGTGATGATGCCGGCTTTGAGCAGCGTCTTCACCAGCACGCGGAAAATGTTGGTCGCGTCCTGCAGCTCGGTGCGAATTTCCGCGTCGGTGAAGGCTTCCATGAACGCGGCCTGGCACCATGCCGGGTCGAGACCCACTTCGCGATAGATCCATTCCTTCTGGTCAGGCGAGCCGAGGTTGAAGAGCAGGATCTGAAACACCTGCGCCGCCCAATCTTCGATCAGTTCGTGTTCGCTCTTGGAGAGGTTGGGAATCGTGCGGTCGGCCCAGATCTTTCCGAATTTGTGATGGAAGGCTTCGTCCGTCATTACAAGCTGGCAGGTCTGGCGCAGCAGGGGATCGCGCGCTTCCTTGTAGAGCGTGGCGAAGGCGCCCATCGCAAGGCCTTCGATCAGCATCTGCATTCCGACGATCTTCTTCCACACCAGCGGCGAGGCGACGATATCGTTGAGCAGCGTGCCGAGCGCGGGACCAACCTGCACCGGCTTGCCCCAGCGCGCCTGGATATATTTCGTGAAAGCGGTGACGTGACGCGCTTCTTCGCGCGTCTGGTTCGCGGCGTATTCCTGTGCGCCGGGATCGCGCAAAATGTGACAGAGCGAGGCGGAGAGAGACAGCGCACCCTGCTCGCCATGCAGGATTGACGACATCGTCCATAGTGTATCGAGGTTCGCCAGCTTGATCTTCTGGCCTTCGTCGAGTTTTTCGCCGATGGCGGTCTTCAGGTCGCCGTTCAGTTCGGGATTGACGAGATATTCTTTTGCCGTGTCGAAGAGGAGCGAAAAGTCGATGTATTTTTTATCGAGCGGATCCCAGAAATGATCGTGCGTGGCGCTGATGATCTTGTCGAAGGCGGTAGAGCGATCGCCGTAACGGTTCACATCCAGCATCGCCGGAAAGTCGGTCGGATCGACCGCGTTATAGGCCGGATCCTTGGTGATGTTGCTTTCCATGAACGTCTCCGTATCGCGCCAGTGGGATATCGCTTTGGCAAAAATAGGGATCTGGCGCGCAAATCGCAAGGAAAATGACGGCAGCGTCATGCTTTTGAAATAAGAATGCGCGAGGCTCGCGCGGCACCAAACCCGATATGCGTCTTGCGATGATTTTGCCTTCCCACTCAGGCGGTTCTGCGCCATAGGATATGGTTCACGGATGGCGCGCGGGCAGAGACCGGGACGGTGGTACCGCGCCATTTCGCAGGGATTCATGAGGGCCGGGGCAAAACCGATTGCGATCTGGGCGCTGCCGCTGGCCGTTCTGGTGCTGGCAGCGGCTATCCTGGCGCTTGATCTGGCGGGCAGCGCCACGTGGCTTTCTGGGCTGCAATTCGACACTTACCAGCACCTTCGTCCGCGCGACGACAATGCCGGGGCGCCAAACCCCCTCTCCGTAAGGGTGCTAGATATCGATTCGGCCAGCAGCGCGAAATTCGGGCCTTGGCCGTGGCCGGCGGACACGCTGACGAAACTCACCGCCGCGCTGAAAAAGGCGGGCGCGCCGGTCATTGTCTATGCCTTCTCGCTGGACCAGTCGGATCCGGCTTCGCCGCAGCGTTTCGCGGCACAACTTCCGCCTGGTGCGGATTATGATTCGGCGCGCTCCACGCTGGAGAAAATGACGTCCGCCGACGAGGCCCTCGCCCAGTCTTTTCAGGGCGTGAAGGCGATCACCGGTTTCACCGCGCAAAACGATTTCGGCGACGATCTTCCACCACTGAAATCGCAGATCGCGGTGAAAGGTACGGCTGATCCGTTCTTCTATGTGCCGCATTTTCGCTATGCCGAGCGCGCGCTGCCGCTGTTCGAAGCCGCGAGCGCCGGCGCCGGCGCACTTAATCTGCCGACCGACCGTGACGGCGTGCTGCGCGCACTGCCGCTGGTGCTGCGTGTGGGTGGCAAGATCGTGCCGTCGCTCGACGGCGAGACGATGCGTATTTCCGGCGGCGAAGCACTGACGGTGATCGGTGCCGAAGATGGCGTTCCGGCGCCGGGCAGTGCCGCGCACGTTGCGAGTTTGAATTCCGGCACGCTGAATGTGACGACGCGGCGCGACGGTGCGCTGGTAATTTATTTTGGGCGAGAGAACGCAGCGCGCCACATTTCCGCATCGGCGGCGCTTGGCGGAACAGCACCCGATCTCAAAAACGCCATCGTCTTTATCGGCTCGCCTGGAAACACGATACGCACGCCGGGCGGCTTGCGCAGCGCTGCCGATGTTCACGCCGAAACGCTGGAAAATGTTTTGCGAGGACAGGCGTTGACGCAAAGCGCCGGGTTCCTGCCTCAACTGGTGTTTCTTGCCGTCATCGGTGCCGCGCTCATATTTCTCTTCGCGCGGATCGGATCGCTCTGGGCCGGTGGGCTCACCTTGGCCGCAATCATTGGCGCAGAAACTTTCGGATGGTTCTTGTTTTCTGGCGCACACATGCTGCTGGATTGCACCAGTCCATCCGCCGCGCTTGCTCTTGCTTGTTTGGGCGGCTTCACCGCGCGCGCCAGCGCGATCGCGAATGCCCGCGCGGGGTTGCGCCGCTCTTTCGCCGACACGTTGCCGCCGGCATCCATCGATAAGATTTCGCGCGATCCGATGCTTCTGATGCTCGACGGCGAGATCCGCATGGTGAGTTGCGTCTCCTGCGGGATTCGCCGCTATGCGGAACTGGCAGATTCCTTCAAGGACGATCCAGCGGATTTCACGCGCATGATCTCAGCCGTGCTGGCGCCGCTGATCGATTCCGCGCTGGACCACGGCGGCGCGATCGGCCATCTCAGCGGCGACAGCTTCATCGCCTATTGGAATGCACCGCTCGACGACAGCGAGCACGCGATCCATGCCTGCGACGCGGCGCAGGCCATGACGCTGGCGCTCGCATCGGTGAACGAGCAGCTTTCGCATGAGCGCCGTCTCGACGGCACGGCCTTCGGTGTTATCGAGATCGGTATCGGCATTTCCACTGGCTCCGCAATCTGTGGCGGCTTCACCGCGCGCGGGCGCACGTCCTATTCGGTCACCGGCGATTGCACAATTCTGGCTGACACGACGCGCGTGATCTCGGCGCAATACGGCCCCGCCATCGTGGTCAGCGACGACACGCGCAAGGCGGCTGAACGCGGCTATGCCTTCCTTGAAGTCGATTTCATCGCGGCGGGTCCGCGCGGCGAGCCGGTGAAATTGTTTGCCGTGCTCGGTAATCCTCTCGTGCGCGCCTCGCCGAAATTCCGCGCACTCGCCACCTTTCACGATCACATCTTCGAAGCGATTCACGCGCGGCAATGGGAGAAGGCACGCGAGCTGATCGAGCAATGCCGCAAGCTCTCCGGCGCCAGCCAGAAGCTGTACGATCTGCATCTGCAGCGGGTCGATCATTTCGAGGACAATCCGCCGCCAACGGATTGGGACGGCGCATATCGAACCGTCCTTAAATAGCGCGCTGATGACGATCCCTCTGCGCAAGCGACATCTGGCCGCTGCCGTCACGGGCAACGCGCTCGAATTCTACGATTTCACGACCTATGCCTATTTCGCGATCCAGATCGGGCACAGTTTCTTTCCGTCCCATGATGCGTTCATCAGCCTGATGGCGGCGCTGGTGACGTTTGGCGCAGGTTTTGTCATGCGTCCCATCGGCGCGATCATCATCGGGCGTTATGCCGACCGGATTGGCCGCAAACCTGCAATGCTGCTCAGTTTCGGCATGATGGGCGCCGGCGTTTTGGGCCTGGCGATCACGCCCTCCTACACCGCAATCGGAATCGCGGCGCCTATCATCGTGGTGCTGCTGAGACTGATTCAGGGATTCGCGCTCGGCGGCGAGGTGGGACCGACAACGTCTTTTCTGATGGAAGCGGCGCCGCCGGAAAAACGCGGCCTTTATGGCGCTCTGCAATTTGCCAGTCAGGGCATTTCGACTTTGCTGGCCGGTATCGCAGGCGTGGTGCTGGCCAACCTGTTGAACGCACAACAGCTTGAAGATTTCGGCTGGCGCATCGCTCTGGCGCTGGGGGCTTTGGTCGTGCCCATTGGTCTCATCATTCGCCGCAGCATTCCCGAAACGCTTCATGCGGGGCCCGCGCTACCGCTTGGCCGTGCAGACGCGCGGGTGTGGCGCACGGCCATCATCGGGCTTCTCGTCATCATGGGATCGACGACAAGTTTTTATGTGGTGTCGTTTCTGTCCACCTATGCGCAGGCCTATCTTCACATGAAGATCAATGTATCCTTTGCATCCACGCTGATCTTCGGCGTCTGCAACGCGGTATTCAGCCTGATCGGCGGCGCGCTGTCCGACCGCTTTGGGCGCAGGCCGGTGATGATATGGCCACGCGTACTATTATTGGCCGCGATATATCCGGCGTTTTTGCTGATTACGGCGCAGCGCAACGTATTCGCATTGCTCGTCGCAACAGCGGGCCTCGCCATTCTGGCGCAGTCCAGCGGCGCGGTCAGTCTTGTTGCGATCACGGAAGCTCTGCCCAAACGTGTTCGCAGCACAGCAATGGCAACCGTCTATGCGTTGGGCGTCGCCACTTTCGGCGGCACGACGCAGCCTATAGTCACATGGCTCATTCACAGAACAGGCAATATTTTTGCACCCGCCTGGTGGATGATAACCACGACGGCTCTCTGCATCGGCGCGTTGTTGATGCTGGAAGAAACCGCACCCGTCAAAGTTGGCAACACGGAATTCTGATGATCGCGCCCGAAACTTATTTCCCCTCCGATTACCGCGAAGGCCGCCATTCTTTCATCGACGCCTGCGAGGCCGCCGATCTGGGCGTCACCAGCCGGTTGCATCCGGATGAAACAGGCGCGGACGGCAAGCCGCTGTTTCTCGACACCACCATCATCGGCGAACGCAACGCGCCCACCGCGCTGCTGCTGATGTCCGGCACGCATGGTGTGGAAGGCTATTTCGGATCGGGTGTGCAGCACGGCCTGTTGCGCGAAGGGTTGGCGAAGCGGGTGCCCAAGGGCGCCAAGATCGTTCTGCTGCACGCGGTCAACCCGTTCGGATTTTCCTGGGACCGGCGCGTCAATGAAGATAATGCGGATGTGAATCGTAATTTCATCGATTTCGCCAGCCCGCCGCACAATCCGGCCTACGACAATTTGGTGGATTGTATCACGTTGAAGGATCTGACGCCGCAAACCATGAAAGCCGCCAACGCGAAGCTGCGCGAATATTCGAACGCGCATGGCGATTTCAAATTGCAGGAAGCGGTGACCACGGGGCAATACAAGCACCCGCACGGAATCTATTTCGGCGGACAGCGCGAAAGCTGGTCGCAGGCGATGCTGAAAGATGTGTTCCGCGAAGAACTCGCGCTTGTCGAGAAACTCGTCGTCATCGATTTTCACACCGGCCTTGGCGATCACGGCGCGGCGGAAATGATCACCGAGGATTTGCCGGGCAGTCCCGCCTACAAGCGTGCGCAGGCCATGTGGAACCACGTGCATTCGAGCGAAGGCGGCGAATCGGTTTCGCCGCCGCTGCTTGGCACGATTGATCAAGCAGTCGCAAAATGGATGAAGGGCAAGGAGCTGACCTTCGCGGCGCTGGAGGTCGGCACGAGGCCCGTGCGCGACGTGTTCGCTGCGCTGCGGCGCGACAACTGGCTTCACTTGAATGCCAGGCCCAACGATCCGCTCTGGCCCAAGGTCAAACGCGAAATCCGCGATGCATTCTATCCCGACACGCCTGAGTGGAAGCGCATGGTCTGGGGCCACGCCATGGAAGCGGTGGATGGCGCGCTGTGCGCAATTGCCTGATACGCTGCGCCGGGTCTAGCTTTCATTCCGCTGAATTTTCCGAGGGAAACAATGTCCAGAAAACTTCGTGCTCTCGTGCCGAGTGCCGCCGCCCTGTTCCTCGCAACCATGGTGGGCGCCGCAGCGCCGTCGGCGATTCCGGCGCCAGGTCCGATGCCGCCCGCCGACAATCAGAAGCTGGCACACGATGTTTTCAAGGAGATCGTCGAAGTGCATTCGGTGCATGATGTCGGCACCAAGGGCGTTGCCGACATCATGGTCAAATATCTGACCGCCGGCGGCTTCGCGCCTGCCGACATTCATGTGCTGCCCGAAACGCTCTATCCCAAGCAGGTCAATGTCGTCGTGCGCATTCACGGCAAGGGCAAAGGCAAGCCCGTCATGTGGATCTGTCATATGGACGTGGTGGAGGCGAAGGCTGAAGACTGGACCTTGCCGCCGTTCCAGTTCACCGAGAAGGACGGCTATTTCTACGGCCGCGGCACATCCGACATGAAGGATGAAGACGCCGCCGTCGCCGCTTCGCTGATCCGCCTGAAGAAAGAGGGCTACGTTCCCGACCGCGACATCATCGTGGCCTTCACCGCCGATGAAGAAGTGGGCGAGGAACAGGACGGCCCCGCATTCTTGTTGAAAGAACATCGCGATCTGGTGGATGCCGGTCTCGTCATCGATCCCGATGGCGGCTCGGGCGAGATCGAAAACGGCAAGCGCCTCGATTTCGGCGTCGAGACCAGCGAGAAAACCTATGTCACCTTCACGCTTGATGTGATGAACAAAGGCGGCCACTCCTCCGAGCCGCGTTCCGACAATGCGATCTACACGCTCGCGAATGGATTGGTGAAGCTGTCGCATTACCAGTGGCCGATCACGCTGAACGCGACGACGAAGCTCTATTTCAAGAGCATGGCGCAGTTTCAGACGGGTCAGAAGCGCGCCGACATGCTGGCTGTCGCGGCAGACAAGCCGGACATGAAAGCGGCAGAACGGCTGACGCAGGACGTGCCGATGAACGCCATCCTGCATTCCACCTGCGTGGCCACCATGCTGAAAGCGGGCGTGCAGGAGAACGCATTGCCCGCGCATGCGCAGGCGACCGTGCAATGCCGCATCATGCCGAACGAAACGCCGGAGGGAACGCGCGCCACCATCGCCAAAGTGGTCGGCGATCCGGAGATCAAGGTTTCGCAGCTCGGCATGGTGACGTCCGCGCCGGAATCGCCGCCATCGGCGGCGCTGATGAGTTCGGTCACGAAGGTCGTCCATTCGATGTGGGGCGACGTTCCGGTCATCCCAGACATGGCGGCGGGCGCTAGCGATTCCATCTTCACCCGCAACGCCGCCATCCCGAGCTACGGCGTCGGCGGCAGCTGGAACGACATCAATGACATCCGCATGCATGGCCGCGACGAGCGCCACGAGATCAAGGACTTCTATTCCACCGTGGAGTTCACCTACCGGCTGATGAAGGAGCTGGGCGGGGGGAAATGATGGGACATAATTTCGAACGCTACAGTGAAACTGTCGCCTATGCTGCGCGCATCCACGCCACCCAGCCGCGCAAGGGCACGGACACCCCCTATCTGAGCCATTTGCTGAGCGTCAGTGCGCTGGTGATGGAATATGGCGGCGACGATGACCAGACGATCGCCGGTCTTCTTCACGACGCTATCGAAGATTGCGGACAGGACAAGGAAGCCGAGATACGTATGCTGTTTGGCGATCATGTCGCGAGTATCGTACGGGGCTGCACCGATGGCGTGCCCGGAGAAGCTCGTAATCAATCGACTTGGCGCTCGCGCAAGGAGTATTATCTTGAACAACTGCGTAGCGCGAGCGGCGACGTTCAGCTCGTTTCGGCGTGCGACAAGCTGCATAACGCGCGCTCCATTGCTGCCGATGTCGCAGCGGGACATAACGTGTTCGCGCGTTTCAACCAGAACCGGGACCAGACGTTTTGGTATTATGATTCCCTGCGCGCCGTTTTTGCCGGAAGACTAGGCGAGAGCAGTGGGATTGTGCGCGAGCTTTCGAGCGCCGTCGAACGCATGAAGGCGGAGCCCCTGCATGCTTGAGTGGCCCGATTTCGGGTTTGCGGCCCCCGTCGTCGTTGCGCTATATCAGCCGCGCTGCACCCGTAGCTCAGCTGGATAGAGCGCTGCCCTCCGAAGGCAGAGGTCACAGGTTCGAATCCTGTCGGGTGCGCCATTTTTCTTAAATGAAATCGGCACCTTAGCCAGACGAGGTTTCCGCGAGGAAAGCCAAGAATCATTCTTGGCACAATCTTGGCACACTCCGAACTGGAGAGAGTGCCACATGGCGACGATCCGCGAGAAAGCCCCGTATCAATGGCAGGTGCAAATCCGCCGCATGGGCTGGCCCAATCAGAACGCAACTTTCCGCACGAAAAAGGACGCCGAGGCGTGGGCGCGAAAGGCCGAGGCCGAAATGGACCGTGGCCTGTTCGTCGATCAATCGGCAGGACGGGAAACAACGCTCGGCGATCTGATTGAAATTTATCTGACCGCCGTGACGGCCCATCGCCCGAGCGCGAATGCGCAGGTGGCAGAGACGGCCCGGCTGAGGCGCTTCCAGCGTGAGGAACGGGCGCTGTGCTCCTACGCGGCTGTCAATCTCAAGCCGGAGCACTTTGAGGATTACCGTGACCGGCGCCTGAAACACAGGCTGAAGAACGGCAAAACCATTGCGCCCGGTACGGTCAAGCGCGAGCTGACAACGCTTAAGCGCGTGATCGACTACCGCAAGCGGCGACTCGGTCTTCTGGTCAACCCGGTCAACACCGAGGACGTGAAACGTCCCGCCGTGAACGATGAGCGCGATGTCCGGCTCGCCAAGGAGGAACGCGAGGCGCTGCTGCAAGCTTGCGACGATGCGCGCAATCCTTGGCTTGGCCCCTTTGTCGAACTCGGCTTTGAAACCGGCGCGCGGCGCGGCAGCCTTCTGCGCCTTGCGTGGGACGATGTTGATCTTGCTCGCAAGACAGCGCTCTTGCGCGGCATCAAGAACAGCCGCAGCCCCGACAAAATCATCAACCATGTCATCGGCCTCACACCGCGCGCGGTCGAAATCCTGAAAGCGCTACCCCGCACGGATAGTCGCCTGTTTCCGATGACGGCGAATGCCTTCCGGCTGGCGTTCAATAGAGCGCGGGCAAAGGCCGGTGTGGTGCATTTCCGTTTTCACGACACGCGCCATGAGCGTACGTCGAGCCTGTTCGAGGCAAACTGGTCGATGGTGCAGGTGATGGCGCAAACGGGGCACAAGGACCCGAAATCCGTAAAGCGCTATGCCAATCTGACAGGGGATTTCCTTGCAGACCAACTCGCGAAGTTGGAGCAACGAGGGGCCGGTTGAGCTTCCTTGCGCACTGGCAGCCCTATTAGCGATGGGAGACTTCGCGGGCCATTTGCTCCGCAATTGTCGGCCGACCCCGTTTGCGCTTCGAGACGATCACCGGCTCTAGGGTTTTCATGATGGCTGGTTCGCGGTGACGATCAATGAAGGCTTCCAAGTCCTTGACCGCGAAAAACGTCCGCCTGCCGATCTTCGTCACGCGCGGGCCGCGCCCTTTGTAAACCAGATCGCGCAAGGCAGGACGAGACATCGACAGCGCCCTTGCCGCGCCGTCATAGTCCAGAAGCAGGACTTCCGAACCCGTCCACTCGCCATGAATATTTGTGTTCATGGAGCCAATGTGGATGCTGGCGAGGCAAGCTTTCCTCGCGCCTTCCTCGCGCCTGTAAACCTGACAATTATCAACAACGAAGACACGAGCAGTTTCGTCGGCGGCATGCCTTGACTTGGCCCAATACCGGCACTGCGTTTCCGCAGTACCGGTAGGCAGAGGGGTTCAGAACCCCGGCGGCCTCGGGCGCACGCGACGCAGCGCGATCACGCGGCAGATGATCTCAAGATTGAGCAGCGCATCGCGGCGCTCGATCGAGCCCTTGATACTGCAATTGAGATCGTAGCGTGCCCTGTTGAGCAGGCCCCGCAGTTGCATATCGGTGAGGTGTAGAAGTGCTGACAAAGTGTAGACCGTGGACATGGATTTTCTCCTCTGTTGTCCTCGCGGCCCCGACCATCAGGGCCGTCATGCGGTCCAGAGGCAGAATCAGCAGCAGACGGCCCGCCATGGGCGGCGGGCGCGGAGAAGGACAGGAAGAGGAAAAATCGGCCACGCGGCTGCATAGGCAGCGCGGCTAAAACCGTGAGCGCAGTGCAACACGCGGCATGAGAAAAAGGGCTGTGGCACAGAGCCAATCAGAGCGGAGAAGAGGGAAGCGGAATCAGTGAGCAAATAAAGATTTGCATGCGTTCGCACACATCGTGCGAATTCAAGACGCTGCCGTGATTCAGTGTGCGTTGAATCACAGTCACTCTTGGAAAATCCTTAATACCAAAACTGTACTATGGGGGTGTATTACAGGCACAACGTCCGATTGTTTAAAGCGATAGTATTTTGGTCATTCATGAAGAAGTCTGACCCTGTTGAAATTGACTACAAGACTCTCGGCACGATTCCACTGGACGAGCTGAAGCAGGCTATCTGGGAAGACATCGAGGCTCTCAGAGAAGAGTTCGGCGTCTCGTTCGTCACCGGAGTTAAACTTGTCGTCCCCGCTACAAATGAATTCGGCGATCCCCTACAAATCCGGCGGCTTTCGACTGGCGCCCCTGTGAAGCGCCTGGACACGCACCACTATCACCCCGCCTGTCTCGATTACAAATTGTAGGGAGGCAGATAATGAAACAGCCATGCTATCTCGGTCTTGAAGACGCCCGGCGGGTGTTGGCCGATATGGGCGTCAATCTCTCGCTGCGGCAGATGCAGCGTGCGGCAGAACAGGACGCGCAGGGACGACGCAAGCTGCCGTTCTTCGTCGATCCGATCGAACACAAATTGAAAATCGAGAAGGATGATTTACTCAGCGCGTATTTCAAACGGCAGGTCGAAGCGCAGAGAAACCTGCGCCCAAACTGAATAGAATGTTTCTAAAACTTGCGTTTAGGCCCGGTTTTATTGCATGATTCGATATGGCGGATATCAGGAAAAGAAACGGCAGTAAGGGGATTACGTATCAGGTTAGATACCCAAGCAAGGCAGCAGCAACAGGCTACGCCTACAGGACCTTTGATACCCTCAAGGAAGCGCGTGAGTTCCGCGAGAGCGGAGAAACCAAGATCATCTCAACGCGTTCAGGCGGCGGGCATATCGTTACCGTTGCCGACGGCCTCCACAAATGGCTGGAAGTCTGTGAAAAGGAAGGGCGTGATGGACGCGAGCCCGTCACCGCGTTCACGCTCAAGGGATACAAGTACCGCGCCCGCATCATCAACGAGTATCCGTGGAACAAGACGCTCCATGAGCTGACCGCGCCCGACGTTATCGAATTCCGCTCATGGCTACTTAAGAACTATCCTCGCCCCATGGCTCACTTCGTGCTGTCGAGTTTCCACTCGATGATTCTGGAAATGGTCTTTCGTGGCGTCCTTCTGCATGACGTAGCGGCGCGGGTCTCGATCCGCGAGCGGTCCCGTTATGAGGAGCCTGTCACAATCCCCTCCGAGAAAGAGGTGATGGCGATATTGAAGGCGGCGGACAAGCTGGCGAACTCCAAGAACCGCCAGACCCAGCGGACGTGGGAGCGTTATCGGCCTGTTCTTTACCTCGCGGTGGATTCAGGCATGCGCCCGCAAGAATATCTTGCTGTCGGCGATGCGAGTGTGAAGGACAAGGGCGTTCAGGTTTCGCGCGCGATCGAGCGTAGCGGTAAGAAACTATCGGTCCCCAAGACCGCTGCCGGCCGGCGCTTCATCGATTTGAGCAGCGATGTGTACAAGATGGTCCGTTTCTATGCGGATCACCACGCGGAACCGAACAAACACCATCTGATCTTCCCCACTTCCAGTGGTCGTTGGCAGTTGCCGGAGAACTGGCGCAATCGTGGCTTTGCTGCCGCCTGCATGGAAGCTGGATTAGTCGTAACCGAGGAAGTGGATGGCGAGAAAATCGATAAGCCGAAATACGTGCCGTACGATCTGCGCCACTTCTATGCGTCGGTTTTGATCGCCAACCGCAGAGACCTCAAATCGATTCAGACACTGATGGGGCACGAGGACATAAAGACCACGTTGAACGTATACGGACATTTGCTGAAACGAACCGAAGCTACAGGGTCAGAAGGCATGCTCGCTTCTCTTCGTGCCAATTGATGTGGCGAGTATGTGGCGAGTGCCTTCTAATACGTTCACATAGCGTTGATTTTTCTTCTCTGTCACGGAAGAGGTCGCCGGTTCAAGTCCGGTCGCTCGCGCCACTTTCTCTTCAATGACTTAGCCGACATTTGTTTTCCGTAGTGCAGCAGAATCGGGGGTTTTCGCCACATAACACCTCTCGGCTGTAACCCGCAGAATTCCTACATTCTCTTGTTTTCTCCGGCGCCGTCTGTGGCGAGTTTGTGGCGAGACTGACAATCATCTCGAACGAGATTTCTCCGCCTGTGCCAACTATGCGCGCTCGTTACTTGCCTTTAGCTCGCAAGGCTTGTGATCGACCGAAGCGCTGTCGGCATTGCGCCGAACACAAGCGTGTGGGCGAATTCGCGTCTGCTCCTAGCGGCAAGCGCACCGTGCCGAGGCCGGACTAGGCTCTCCAACCCAAGAAGATTTACTGGTCGCAATATAATCTCCGCGCGCTTGGCGCCGAGCACGGGGTCTTTGAGCCGCACGACCTGATCTGCTGCCTCTGGTGCCAATGTGGGATAAAGGATGGTTGACCGAGGCACGCCCGTGTTTTTGCAAAGCGCGTAAATGGCTAATTGGTAGAGCATGTCGCGTGGCAGTGATGTTTCCCATAAATCCCTGTACTTCGCATCCAGAAATTCTACGACCTTGCCATGCGCGAGCACTGCGAAGTCGGGCCTCGGAACCACGTCGCGGCGGCGTTTTGGATTGTTCGCCGGATCGTACTCGAACATTCCCTTCAAACGATGCTCATCCTGTATCGAGAAATCGGGAAGCTCTTCGCGCAGAAACCGGGAGATCAGCGACTGAAAAAAGCGGTTCATATCGAAGAGAAATCCCGGCATCTGAACCGGGTCCGCAGCTTCCGTCATCGAAATGCCCATACCGTTTAAGAGCAGATCAATCAACGTCAGGGCCGCCCCGTAAGCAGTGCTGCGTCGGTCAATCACGCGGCGGGCTTCATCCATGTCCGCCTTCGCCAACCGCATCGCCGGGACGTTGACCTCAAGGATTTGCGCCAAACGGAATACGCGGGCAGTCAATTGGCTATCTGTGCTGACCCGCGCTGCAAGTCGAAGTCCTGCCAATAGGACCCGATTGAGGAGGACCGCCTCGCTTCGGTTGTAGTAGGTGCAAGCGATTGTCGGTTTCGCGGTCGCCAAGGCATGCGCGACCTTGCCGAAATCTATCCGGCCAGCGGGGCTTGCAAGCTCCGCGTTGAACCGAAGGTAATCGCGGTGCAGACCACGCGACAGCAACTCGGCAGCCTCATTAGCCAGTTGTTCAACGATCAAGTCTTGGAAAGCTTCGCTAGAGCTGTCAAAGCCGGTTGGCGTGAATGTTTGCAAATCGCGTAGCGAATACCGCTGGCGGGATATTGTGGAGTTACGCCGCCAGCAGCTTGAGGCTTGGAAAGCGGCAAGGCCGGAACAACCGGCCTTGTTCGCCCTGCGGCAAGACAGCCGTCCCGTTGCCGAGCGCACGGTAGCCGGGCGCTACCGGGAGCCGAGTTTGCTCGACGCCCTGCGGCGGGATTAAAAAGGGGCCGATAAGGAACACGACCCATGCCGTATACCTATTACTTTGACTGGTGCGGTTTCCCGGCACGCGTCGTTTTTGACGATGACGGTAAGAGCGTCATCCAGTCAGAAGTTTGGGACCCGAAAAATTGTAAACTGGTCGCCGACCAAACAATGAATTTCACGTACGGGCTCCTCCATATCGACCGGCAGCACGGCCTAAAAGACGACGACTATGTGATTTCCGAGGCGGAATTCAACGCGCTTATTCAAAAGCGGATTGCCGACAAGTTGGAGCCTCCGATGCGCCTTCACGATAAACCTAACGATAGCAAATAGGACGGCAACCGCGCCGCGTCACGGTAGCGTGACGCGGCGCGGTTGCCTCCTATAATCCGCGCTCCGGCGCGGCATCGCGGCTGTGCCGCGTGAATTCCTGCGTAACCGATTGCTCGATCCGCGATTCCTCCCGCTGGATGGCGCTTTCCCTCGTCCGGTCTTGCGTGGCGATCAGCGTCTCGTAATCGGCGCGATTCTTCTGCGCCTGTATTTCGTTGGCGGCATCAAAAGCGAAGCGAAGATCGTCCTGCGCCGTCTGGCACTTCTCGATCCGCTCGTTAAATGCCTGTTCGATGGTTTCGCGTTGGTCGAGCCATTGGCGGCGCATCTCCCGGTGTTCGCGGTCCAGATCGCGGGGCGGCGTCCAGCCGAAGGGAGACGGCGCGGGTTCCTGCGTCAGCGCCGTGCGGATCAGGTCGCGGACGGTGAGGAGGTTGCGCCGTCCCGCGTACCGCGGTTCAGTCGCGACATGGAGGATCACGCCCTCGATGAAGTTCTTGGCGCTTTCATCCCAATGTGGGTCTTTCTCGTTCCCGGTGCGCACCACAAGCGCATCTGCGATCAGGCCCGCGTCTTCGATGATCGTTGGACTATCGGGTTTCAGGACCGCAAGCGGATTATAGGATTTACGCAGATGCGCGATGCCGGGTGACGTGTTGTCGAAAGGATCGAGGACGTGGACCTTCTGCCCGAGCGCGGCGCGCCGGGCAGCGGTGATATTGGCAAGTTCGGCCTTCGGGTCCGTCGCCATGACGCTCCCCCGATAGAACAGGAGATTGTTGATGAGCGTGACTGACTTTCCGGCGCGCGATCCGGCGACGGTCAGGACGTGCCGGTTATCATCGATCCCGACGAGCTTGTTGCCGAACGCGCCGATGAGAATCTTTCCGCCCGGATTGCGCGGGTCATATTCGAGCGCCTTGCGCTCCAATATGACCTCCGGCGTCTGCCAGCGCGCCTGCGGCGCTGTTTGCTGCTTCAAATAGCGCGAACTCAGCCCGCGGGGTATGTCGCGTGTGAAGTCTTCTGTGAAGGAGGCCATTGCCGCGTCTCCGTTTGCTGCCATCATCGGCGGGTTGCGGCTGATATTGTCCTGTCGGGCGCGCACAAACCTCGTGACAACCTCGCGCGCCGGAGCTTCATGGCGAGCCGTAGAGAGTCGTTCCGTTAGAACAATCCCGATGCCGGCGGCAGGAGTGGTCGCGCCCTAGCGCACGTCGCCGTTTTTCGGTCGTCGTTTAGGTGGCGTTGGCAAGACTCAGGCGGGTGGTTTCGGTCGTTTCGCCCGTCAGGGCTTCCGTTCCCTTTATTCAGAACGGGGCTGTTTCTCTTTCAGCCTTGTACCCCAGAAGCCGTTTATCAGACCGGCGGGGATGCTCTGCGGCGTGTCCTTCTCCTGCCCGCTCCATTCGGCCCTGCGGGCCTCCCGTGTTGGGGACACGTCCCCGGCGGCCTGCTGTCCGGCGGGTAAGGCTGGAAAGGCCAGCCCGTTCAACAAAGGAGAAGACCCATGACTAACACGAACCAAGCGACCGAAACCAACGCCCGCGGCAACGACAAGCCCAAACTGCCAACCCACGTCGCCAAGGTGCGCCACGGCTACGGCAAGAAAGCCACCTACGAGCGCATTGGGGTTGCGTGGCGGAACGAGGACGGCTCGCTCTATCTGAAGCTGTCCGGCACCCAGGTGGTCAGCGCCCTGACACTCTACGAGCTGAAGGACAAGGAAGAGGCCGCACCCGTCACTGACGGCGAGCCCGCAAACGAAGAGGCGGGGGAATAACCCCCGCCTCACGGCTTCCTTCAAACGCGACAAGGCGCGGGCCGAAAGGTCCGCGCCTCGTTTTTCATGCTTTATGCTTCTGACGCCGGTTCTTCAGAATCCGCCTCTTCGGCTGTCGGCGTTATATCCCGGTATCCGCGCGGCGCCCGCTGAATGACTTCCATCGGCTCCATGTGCTCCCCGCAGACCAGCTTGGCCCCGTGCTTTGCCCAAGCCTTCATGTCGCCGTGCGGGCAGATATAGCGGACGCGCTTGCCGCTCTTGCTCTCGGCTTTGGCATCCTCATCATCGTCGTCCGGCACAGGATGTTTTTCCGGCTGTTCGATCCACAATACGACCAGGCCACGCGCCAGCAGTTTGCGCACTGTCCGGTCGAATGGACCATCCGCCACGATGATATGGCCCATGACATCACCGGTCTCGGCGCCATCGTCTTTTCCGGTAGAGGTAGGTTGCAGGCCGATAGACCTCATCTTCTCGGCCCACTCCTTGTTGTGATAGCGACCCCGGCCCGGCTTGCCGAGATGATGCTGCCACAGATGGGCCATTTCATGTGCGAGTGTCGCCAGCACCTCTTCCTGTGGCCGGTCCCTGAAGTAGGAAGGGTTTAGGGCGATCTCATCGGTAAGTGTTCCGTCAGCACGACCAAAACGATCACCGCAGAAATACCCGTAGCTCTTCTTGCTTCGTTGCAGCGTGATAAGGCAGTTCGGCAACTCGCCCTCGAACAGAGAGCGATTCAGATTCTCGTATGCCTGCTGTAAAGGATCGTAAGTTTCACGCGTGGGTTTGATTGGTTGAGTGTTGGAATCGGACATGGGCGTTCTCCGCGTCGCTCCGCCCGTCTCCGTTTCGATCTGGGATGTGCATCACAATTTCTGGAATGAACATCACAGTCATCATCAAACAACGTCGGGCGTCATCACCAAGATGCGACTTGCGGATTCAGCTTTTCCTCGCACCAACCTCGCGCTATGATTTGTCATGTGCAGTGCAGATCACGAGTCAGAGTCTGTAGTGCTCATCCAATTTTAAACTTCCCCGGCTATAATCGTAGTATGGGCACACCGATCCGACAGTGATTGGTACAAGGTGTGCGCGGTAATACCGCGCGCACCTTGAGGGGGCTTACGCAGCCCCCGTGTTACCCCCTGCGGCAACCCCTAAGCTCACGCGTCTTGCACGACGCGCTTGCTAAGGGGTTGGTTCAGCCGACCGGGCATCGAGCCCTCGCCGGCTGAGCGCAACGTGTGAGACGTTGCGCGTTATCGCGCTGGCGCGCGATCGGGGAGACTTCCGCTCTCCCCCATCCCCATCGAACAAAGGGCTCCACCGCAGCCCCTTGTAACCGGCGTCCGGGGCTTTCGCGCCCCGAGACCACGACCGCCTTGGCTCGTTGAGCCACGGCGCGGCACTGCCGCAAGGGAGACTTCAGCTCTCCCTTGGGACCCTATCGACCGGGGCAGGCGCGGCCCCGGAGCCCGCGTGGATCGCACGAGGTTCGTGCGAGGCGGGCGACGGATTGACGCGCCTACGTTTGGCAGCATGACGGAGAAGACCGACAAGAAACGCGACGCCCCTGTGTCCTACCGCCCGCCCGCAGAACTGCGGGACGAGTTCCGGCGTCGCGTGGAAACGTCCGGTCTTTCCGCCAATGCGTATATCACGCGCGCCATCTTCAACGCGGCCATCCCGCGCGGCACGCGCCGTCCCGCCGTTGAAAAGCAAATGCTCGCGCAATTGCTCGGCCGCTCCGCCGCGATCCGGGACGCTCTGGATAATGCCAGCCGTGTTGCAGGGGCCGGAGCTGCCGATGCCATGAAGGCGGCCTGCGAAGAACTGACGGTGATCCGCGCCGCGCTGATGAAGATGATGGAGCGCGAGCCGTGATCCCGTTCGGCAGCCAGCGCGCCCTTGGGCAGGACCTCGCCACGCACCTTCTTAACGCACAGGACAATGAACGGCTGGAGGTGGAGCAGGTCCGGGGTGCGATCGCACGCGACCTGCACGGCGCCTTTGCCGAATGGGAGGCGCAGGCGCATGCGCTGACGCGATGCACCAATTACCTCTACAGCCTCTCGATCAACCCCGATCAGCGACAGGGGCGGCTCACCCGAGAACAATATCTCGAATACATCGACCGGACGGAGCAGCGCCTCGGACTATCGGGGCAGCCGCGCGCGGTCGTGTTTCATGTCAAAAAGGACCGGCAGGGGACTCCCCGCGAACATTGTCACGTCATCTGGTCGCGCATCGACGTGGAGCAGGGCAAGGCCCGCCACGTTGCCTTCGACCATGAAAAGCTCATGACGGTAACGCGCGAGTTCGCCCGCGATCATGGTCTGAAGCTGCCGGACGGATACCACCGTGATAAGGGAGCGGACCGGCCGAAGAAGAGCCGCCAGATGTCCCTCTACGACAAGCGGCAGGAAGATCTGGGCGGCTTATCGTTGGAGCAACGCAAGGCGCAGGTGACGGCGGCATGGGCCGGGCGGGATACGCCGCGTGCCTTCGTCCGGTCGCTGGAAGACATGGGTTACATCCTTTCCACCGGGAACCGGGATTACGTATTGGTCGATCGCCACGGGCATATGAACAGCCTGCCCAAGCTGATCGACGATAAGACAGTACGGACCAAAGAGGTCCGGGCATTTCTCGCACAGGGCTTTCCCAAGGACTCACTTCCGTCCGTGGATGAGGCGCGGGCAATGGCCGCGGCGCATCGCGCGGCGATGGAGCTGTTCAGCAAAGGCGAGGAAAGAGCCGCGCGGGAGGCCAAAGAACAGCAGCGCCGGGAGGAGTTGCAGCGCAAACAGCAACCCCGGCGTAAGGCCGTTGAGCTGGAGGCGATGGCTCAGACGGAGCGGCAGCGCCACGTTCGCCATCAACATTCAGATCAGCAGAAAGCGGACCGATTGGAATTCCGGCAACGGTTTTTGCAGGAGAGCCGGCGCATCAAAATCGAGCGTGCGACGAACCGACCGAAGGGGCTGGCCGAATTCCTTGGCCGTATTACCGGGGTGGCCCTGATAACACAGAAGGTGCAGCAGTTCCGGGATGCGGCCCGCTACAGGGCATTCCTCACGCAGAAAAAGGAAATGGCGGAACGGCAGCAACGCGAAGCAGCCGCGTCTGAGCGTAAGCTGGCGCTGGAGAGTTTGACCATGCAGCGCCGGTTGCGGGCGCTGGAGCTGGTTGAGCAGCGCGAGCGCCAGTCGCTGGAAATTGCCCTGTTGAAGGAGCGGCGCGTCGAAGAGCGGGAACGGACCGAACGCCAACCGCAGCCCGAGCCGATCCGGTCGCATCCGGACGAGTTCAATCGGGCGGCTAAAAAGCCGATCGACCTGACAGCCGAGTTTGAGCGTGTCTCCGGTTCCGGGGACGGTGAAGGCGAAGCATCAGGCGATGCGGTGCAGGAGCCCGCGCCCGAAGCGGAGATCAAGATCGAGCGCCGCCGCCGTCGCACGCGGGACCGGACGCCGGATGAAGACCGGTCAACGCAAAGGGCGCAGCCCGACCGTGAAAAGGATAATGAAGGCCCATCCGGAGATGATTCGGCCCCAACGCCCCGGCGGCGTAGGGACCGCGATCCGGACCGTGGACGATAAGGCCCCACCCGGAGTTAGAGGGCCTAGCTGTAACGCCTGTGAAGCGCTTAATGCACGCTGAGGCCGGTGGGGGCTTTGCACGGTCCGACGGACGAGGCCCCGGGCATGCGTTTGCTGCCGATTCTAAGGTTGGGGTTTCTGTTGATTATCCGACATATTGGCTACCCACTTGTGTATCCAACGGCTACACTTCCGGGCATGGCGGCAAAGGATGTCGGGGTACGCATCCGAGTTGAGCGCTCCCTTCGGGATGCGTTCCTTGAGGCTTGTCGGGCTGAGGACCGGCCCGCAGCACAGGTCATTCGCACGTTCATGAAACAGTATATCGCACGGGCCAACAAACATGCAGAGGAGCGATCCAGCTCTGCCAACAAAGAATGAAGCGAGCAAGGCGATGGAGCCGCGCATGAACCCTGAGAAAGCCTTTCAGGGCCATTTGTTCTCCAGCGACTTCCTCCAAGATTCGATTTGCCGCCTCGCCGACTGGTCGCTGGTTGACGATCGTGCGGTCGATGATCTGCGGGTAAGCCTAAGACAGATATTCGATCGATTTCCCATTACCAAGTCACCGAATGAAAGCCAGACCGAAGACGACCTTATCTGGCCTGTGCTGGAGAGCCTCGGGTGGACAGCGAGCCTCCGACAGCAAAATCTAGCGCCGCGCGGCCGTGAAGATGTCCCGGACGGTCTCTTGTTTAAGGACGCCGCTACCAAGGCCGAAGCCAACGGATTTCGCGAGGAGTGGAAGCGCTACGAATTTGGCCTCGCAGTTGTCGAGTCGAAGCGCTGGCTAAGACCGCTTGACCGCCGCTCAGGCCGGCGGGGCGAAGAGCTGGCGCCTTCCACGCAGATGCTTCGCTATCTGCGCCGCGTCGACGATCTCACGACCGGTCAGCTCCGCTGGGGAATCCTCACCAACGGTGGCCGCTGGCGCCTGTATTATCAAGGTGCGCGCTCTGTCTCCGAGCAATTCTTCGAGATTGACCTAGCCGCGGTTCTCGCCGTTCCCGGTTACGAAGGCGGACTTTTCGCGCTTACCGAGCAGGAACGGCAACATTGGCTCAAGGTGTTCGCGCTTGTTTTCCGTCGTGAGGCATTTCTTCCAACGCCGAGCGACAACCGTACATTCCATCAGCGTGCGCTTGAGGAAGGAAAGTTTTACGAAGAGCGTGTCGCGGAGAGCCTATCGAATCTTGTGTTCGGTCAGGTGTTCCCCGAGTTGGCACGCGCCATCGCAACGGCAGCTCCCGCAGCTCCGCTCCAAGAGGTACGCGAGGCTTCGCTCATCCTCCTCTATCGGCTGCTCTTCGTCCTCTACGCCGAGGATCGTGATCTATTGCCGGTACGTGACCATCGCTATGACGAGTACGGTTTACGCGAGCGGGTTCGTGGCGACGTTGGCAGGAGGAAGAGCAAGAACGACGTTTTCTCAGACACGGCGGGGCGCTACTGGTCGGCGCTTGATGACCTCTGCCGTGCGATCGACAAGGGCGAGGGCGCGATCGGTCTTCCGCCCTACAACGGTGGATTGTTCGACACAAAACATACGCCGCTGCTAGGCAGCATTCGCCTTGGCGATGCGGTAATGGCCAGCGTGATCGACGCGTTGTCGTTCGAGCAGACCGCGGACGGCCGCAAGTACATCAACTACCGAAATCTCAGCGTGCAGCAGCTCGGGTCGATCTACGAACGCCTGCTTGAGCATGAGATTATTCGGGAAGGCGAAATAATTTCCGTCCGCCCCAATGTCTTCGCACGAAAATCGTCGGGCAGCTACTACACGCCCGAAGACCTCGTTGGCGTAATCATCGACGGAACGATTGGCCCGTTAGTAGCACAGAGGATTGAAGCATTCCGATCGAAGGCCGACGAGTTAGCGGAGAGTCCCCAACCAGAGGAGTACCGCCTCGGAGCCCTGAAACGTCTCGACCCCGCTGAAAAGCTTTTGGAGCTGAAGATTTGCGATCCGGCGATGGGGTCAGGCCATTTTCTCGTCAGCCTTGTGGACTACCTTGCCGATCAGGTCATCGCCGCTATGGCCGAAGCTGAAGTGATCGCCTCTTGGGGAGAATACATCTCTCCATTGAGCGACCGTATCGACACCATCCGAAACACAATCTTGGCGAACGCCGAGGAACGCGGGTGGTCCATCGATCCGGCTCAGCTTGACGACCGTCATATTATCCGGCGCATGGTCCTGAAGCGTTGCGTCTACGGCGTTGACAAAAATCCGATGGCCGTCGAGCTGGCCAAGGTTTCCCTGTGGCTGCACACGTTCACGGTCGGCGCCCCGCTGAGCTTCCTGGACCATCACTTGCGCTGCGGCGATAGTTTGTTTGGCCTGTGGGTAAGGCGGGGAATGGATCGCGCCGCAGCTTTCGGAGGCCCGCTGTTGCTCCATGCCCCTATGACCCGAGCGACACGAGCGGCAGCTTCGATGCAGATCATCGAGGGTCTTACCGATGCGGAAATCGCCGAGGCGCACCGCTCCGCCGACGTTTTCTCCGAAATACAGGAAATGACGGCGCCACTGGACGCGTTTCTATCACTCCTCCATTCCTTTGAGTGGCTCGATCTCAAAGCCCGCGATGAGAAGGCAGCCCTCAATGCGTTCTTTGACGGGCAGTTTGGTGATCCGATTCAGATCGCACTTGGAACGATCCCCATTGCTGCGGGCCGTGCGCAGGCAGCGCAGTTTTCGAGCTTGTTCGCCAAGGCGAAAGATTTGGCTGGCGAAGAGCGATTTCTGAATTGGCAGGTGAGTTTTCCCGGCGTTTGGTCGGATTGGGAGGCCGATCAGCTCAACGGCGGCTTTGATGCCGTTATCGGCAATCCGCCTTGGGATCGCATGAAGCTTCAACAGGTGGAATGGTTCGCCGCGCGAAAAAGAGAGATTGCGATGGCAACACGGGCTGCCGATCGCACGAAAATGATCGCCGCGCTCGAAACGGCCGATGATCCGCTTGCGCAGGACTTCGCCAGAGCGAATGCCCACGCAGAAGCCGCTGTGCGTATAGCCCGGAGTTCCGGAGATTTCCCGCTTCTCTCCGGTGGCGACGTAAATATCTATTCGCTTTTCGTGGAGCGCGCGATGAAGCTCGTGAAGCCCTCCGGTATGGTCGGGCTTCTAACACCTTCCGGAATCGCGTCAGACAAAACCGCCGCCCCCTTCTTCAAGGGCGTCGCGACAGGCGGGAGATTGAAAGCGCTCTATGATTTCGAGAACAGAAGGACACGCTTCGAACATCAGCCATTCTTTCCCGACGTTGATAGCCGCTTCAAGTTTTGCGCCATCATCGCGAGTCCTTCTCCTCTGCAAGCCCCCACGCGCTGTGCCTTTTTCCTACAGGATGTCTCCGAACTCTCCGATCCGAATCGCTGCTTCCTACTGACAGCCGAGAATTTCGCCAGCGTAAATCCCAATACAGGGACCGCGCCGATTTTCCGAACCAGAAGGGACGCGGACCTCACCACGGCAATTTATAAACGGCTACCTGTGCTTGTCGCGCGTACAAGCGACGGCGAGCGCAGCGCGTGGCCAGTCAAATTTTCAACCATGTTCCACATGACCAACGATTCCGGTTTGTTCCGGACACGTCATGAACTTGAGGAAAAGGAACGTGCTTACCCGCTCGAAAACAACAGGTGGCGTAGCTCGGTTGGCGAGTGGGTTCCGCTTTACGAAGGAAAAATGGCGCAGGCATTCGATCATCGCGCCGCCGATGTGACAGTAAACCTTGAAAATCAGCATCGGCCCGCCCAGCCGGTCCCGGCCACTTTGGAGCAGCATCGTGATCCCGATTGGCTTCCAACGCCGCAATACTGGGTGCTGGCTTCCGAATGTCACTGGCCGCCGACGGCAGGTTGGGTTCTTGGATTTAAGGAAATTACCGCGCCGACCAACGAGCGTACATTCATAGCGGCGCTGTTTCCCACGGTGGGCTTCGGTAACAAGATTCCTCTTCTCAAGCCTACAACAGATGACCGTCGCGAATATCTTCTATGTGCCAACCTAAACAGCGTCGTATTCGATTTCGTGACGCGGCAAAAGATTCAAGGTCAGACGCTAAATTTGTTCATCATTGAGCAACTTCCCGTCATCCCTCTCGACCAGTACCGGAAGACACGGTTCGGTAAAAAAACGGCAGAACAGATCGTTCGGGAAATAGTGCTTGAGCTGACATACACAGCGCATGACATGGCGCCATTTGCACGCGATCTGGGCTACGTCGATAAGAAGGGGAACGTAAAAGCGCCATTCGAATGGGATGAGGAGCGGCGCCTCATTCTTCGCGCCAAGCTGGACGCAATTTACTTCCAGATGTTCGGCATCACCGATAGAGACGATGTGCGGTATATCTATTCGACATTCCCGATAGTCGAGCGGCACGAACTGGCGGCCTATGACCAGTATCGATCCTGCGAATTGTGCCTAGCGTGGCTGAGCGCTCTCGCTGCGGGCGATCCCGACGCTGAGATTAAGCTGTAGACCAGATGAGCAAGCAGGGGTCATCAGTCACGCTTCATGGACAATCGCCGAGTGGCGCGCCTTACCTGTTCGAACGCCTCAATGCCCTTCTCAAAAAGCCCGGATTGGAGCGGTTCCGTGCCGCCGTTGCCTATGCACGATGGGAAGGCATAGGTTTGATTGCGTCTAACATCGAACCGCTGCTGAAAGCAGGGACCGAGTTTCAGACGATTTACGGCATAGCGAATGGCGTAACGACGCCTGACAGTTTTCTTTACAGCCTGTATCTTCAGCAATTGTATCCGACCCACACCTACGCAGGAGCGGTCGAAGATCAGTACGCGAACTCGACTTTCCATCCGAAATTCTTCGAGTTCACGTTCGCCGACAGGTCAGTCGCCATAATCGGTTCAGCCAATCTCACCGGCGCGGGACTGAGCCGGAATACGGAGATCGACGTTGAGGTTGAAGACAAACGCGGGAGCCAGTTCGAGAAGGACCTCGACGCGGCTTGGACCTCGATGCGCGCGGCATCGCAGAAGGTCACGTTGGACTTGATCCGAAAGCTGAAAGCGAGCGGCGAACTCGGTTCTGAGCAACAGAATAATGAAAATGCTTCGAGCAAGCCCTCGAAACCAATGCTCGCTACTGGCATCAAGACGAGCCCAAAGCCGCTTTTTGCCAAGATCCTCGACCTCAAGGAGCCCGCGAAGAAGGCCAAGATACTCGCCAATCTTGATTCGATTACGGTGCAGCCCGGCACCCTTTACCTGCAAATACTGTCGGGTGAAACCGGTGCGCAGGCGTCAGGGGGGATCGGTTATCAGATACAGCTCCCGGTCGCCACGCTGGCAACATTTTTCGGTGTCGGACCTGCGCAGACAAAGCAAGCGTCATTCCGATTCGGGAGTGATGTAATCACAGTCCATCTCACTCATTTCGAGAACAACACACATCGAGTGCGCTTGAGACCCTTGCGCGATGTTAAGCGCCCTGCGATTGTAATCTTTCGGCGGATCGGCTCCGACACATACGACTGTTCAATCGTTCCATCGAAGGACTACAGCAAAGTCCTTGCGGCGAAATGCACCGAGCAGACGAGGGCTGGCGCGCGGCGTTGGGGAATAGAGTAGTGACTGCGCCGCACGAAAGACTACGTCGTCGTGATTTCGCCCTCCGAAGTCGCAATCAACTGACCAGAGCATCTCAAAGACGTATTTTCGATTGACCTCGCACCGACTCCCCGGCGGCGTAACCGCGATTTCAATCGCCGTCGCTAGTCGGCCCAATACCGATAGTCATATCAAACGACCGGAAGCCGAGCCGAACTCGGTAAACTCGCACAGAGCGCGGCTTGCTCCGGTCCTATCAATTCCAGCACCCATTTAATGTGATGGGGAAGCACCCGCATCCGGGCAAGCTGGAGGGCGTTGATCACGGCTTGCTTTAGCCGAGCGTGCCCTATCTGCCCGACAACGTTATCGTGTGCGAACAGGTCTGTTGAGGAGGCCAAACAAATCGACGGGAAGCGTTCGGCGCAAATACGCTTTGCCTTGCGCTCGTCGATGATCGGAATTCCGCCATTCGCGACCGCATAGGCGATTGTGGCCGCTTCGCCGTCATCCAGCGTCATGGCAGCCGGGCCGATGACTAGTTGCTCGAAGTGCAGTGCCGCCGCGTCATTCAGAGGGACGATGCTTATAAGCCCAGCGGCGACAAGCTCTTGAAGCATGTCGGCATTGGGACGGCCCCGGCTGCGTCCGGTTTCAAGTTCGCCGGGCACGACATCCGTTACCGCCACTGGATTCGGCAGGGCCTTGAGAATTTCAGCGGCGCAGCCGGTCGCGTTCAGATTGATGACGGCGCTCGCGTCCGCGACCAGCAGCGCTGCCGGGTCAGTCAGGGAGGTTAGGGACCCCATCGTCCTCGCCCCCTTCTACACCTTGACCATCCAGAATCTCACGCAGTTCGATGCGATCGAGATTCAGGAGCCGGGCGAGCTGCCCTTCACTCAACATTCCTTGGCGGTATGCTTCCGCAGCGAGGAGATTCAGCCGAAGAGTGGTCGGGCGATCTGCGTCGGTCTTATAAGCGTCGGGCGCAGGCAGGTCGCCCAATACCTGCCGTGCCTGTTCGTCAGTGATTTTGCCGTTTGCTTCAAACCAGTCCCATGTGCCGGCCTTGGCAAGGCCCAGCTCTTCGAGCCTGCGCACCATGGCTTCGCGTGATACACCAAAGAAATGCGCGAGCACGATGATGTGCCGGCGAGTGAGGCGGTCCGAACCGGCAGTTACCTCGTGGAATTTCTGCATCACGGCGCGCGCCGGTGTCAGAAATGATCTGCCGAATGAAACGGCGTATTTTTCCTCGCGCGAATTTTCGGGCTCATTGTAACGAGTAATTTCCGGCTCGCGTCTCGCCGAGATCAGGTGCCCGGTTTCGTGCGCGGCTGTTTGGGTACGACGCTCGCGCGGGTGATTGGCGTTGAGCAAAATGCAAGGTCCGAGCGCCTCATCGTAGGCATAGAGACCGGATATCTTGCCGTCGAACCGGCGCACATAGACCCGCACACCAAGCTCCAGTTCCAGCAAGGTCACGATGTCGGGAACCGGGCTTATCCCAAGCCCAAGCCGGTGCCGCAGTTCGGTGGCGTCCTGTTCAGCCTGCGCGCGCACGTCGCCGCGCAGAATGGGCCGTTCCGGCGGGTAGTTTTGCGCCCGCTTCACGCCGAGAAGGTTTTCGAGTTCGACTTCGGCCTTTGCCAGATTGGCGAGGAGTTGCACGGCCTGATCGGCAGCGCCATCGCTGCTTTCCAACTGTTTCCTAAAGCGCGGTTCGAGATCGACGTGAATCGATTCACGCCGCAGGAGAGCGTTTACCGTAGTCCCATAAAGCCGGGCCAGATGCTGCAATTCATTGATGCGAGCGCGGCGCTGACCTTGTTCGATAGCCACCAGCGTGGTGCGCGCGACCTTGATAGCGTCCGCGGCATCGGCCTGTTTGATTTTCGCGGTCTCCCGCGCCACCAGGAGTCGCTTTCCGACTTCGACGGGGGGCAATTCATCGAGCGGGGCGTTCATGCTGCCGCAGCCCAGCGGGCGACGAATGAAGACGAGCCAAGTGAGTTCACAAATCCCTTCCACTCTTCTTCGTGCTTCTGCAGCAGACGATTTAGCTTGTTACGCGCGTCATCCTCCGAAAGGCCAAGCGCCCGGCCCAATTGGAATGCGTTAAGACTCAGCATTCTTGAGTTTGCCGCCGATGAACTCAGGTCCGCCAAATGGTCCAGATGCAAGGCCCCGGCGATGGCGTAATGACGCATCCGCCCGGCCTTCTTCTTTTCCGGAAATGAAGTTGCAGCACCTTCTGAAAAGGAGAGTGCGCTCAGATCTTCCCATACATAGGTTTCCGGCGCTTCAGTCAGGCCAGCCGCGTGGACGCTCAGACGCCGCAGCATGCAAGCAGCGCAGATGCCGCAATGGCGACGCTTATGGTCAACGCTGGAATGCCGGTTCTGCTGCCAGCATGACCATGTCGCTGCCCAAGAGGCGCGATCGTCACATTCGTCAACAAATTTCCGCAAGGTTTCGGCTTTGGTGTTCCAAAGTCGGGGGAATTGAAAGCGGACACGGTGCCCGAGCAGGGCCAACAGAAATTTCTCCATGCGCCCGGTGAACAGCGGATGGCTCCGATAGTCTTCATAGCTTTGTCCGACGACAACAAGCGACGGCCCGAGCGCGCCTTGTCCGCTTTCGGGCACGATGATCTGGCCGGCTTTGGACAGGAAAGCGGCAAGACCGCTGATAAGCGCGAATTTGAAACCGCGCGAGCGGGCGCTCGACTCAACGAATTTCTTTGCTCCGGCCTTTACCTCGTATGGGATTGACGCAAAGGGCTGCTTGCTCGGGTCGTGCCCGTCATAATCTTTGGTTCCGACCCGCACCCGCACGAGCTTGTCGCCCATTTCGCGCGCCATCAGTCCCGCGACGCACCGTGAATCGAGGCCATCGCTGAAAGGGATGACGGCGGTAGTTCCCTGCTGCAAGCTGAAGTGTCCTTGCTGCGGGCGCTCCAGCGCTTGCCGGCGCTGGTAGAAACTGATCTCCCACGAATCGCCGGTTAAAAAGATCAGCGCTTCTTTCAGCGTCTCGGAAACGACCTTGCCATTCCAATGCGCCGGATCGTGGACGGGAATGTTCAGCACGAATTCCCTCGGCCAGTTCATTGTCGAACGGCGCAGTGTCCTGTCCGCGAATTCCACGACGGCGGCGACGAGCAGCGCGTCATATGCTGTCGGGTTCCATTCGGCAAAGAAATAGGACTGAAGATCGACGAGGTTGAAGGTGATGTTGGTCCCGAGTTCACAGCGGGCGCGCGCCCTCCGGGCACGCACACCGGCTTCGACCACATCGACCGCCAAAACCGGCCGCGCCTTGATGCTTTCATTGTCCTTGGTCATGGCAGTTTCACCCCATCATCGAGACCCTGTTGCTTCTGCGACCGGGACGAGGAACCCGGCTCCAGCTTGAGCATCTTGCGTGCCAGCCCCTCGATTGCGGGCACGGCCTGCTTGATCCCGTCATCCACCCGGCCACGCACATCGCGTGAGCGCCTCTCGCTGGATTCCCGCAGCCAATGTTCTTCCACTTGCTTTGAGCAGCGTTCGGCGTGGTCGGTCAGCGTTTCGGTGATCGCCTTCACCGGCGCGTCCGGTCCGGTTTCTCCGCGCGCGGCGAGCTGGATGGCGATATCGATCACCACGCGGCCCATGCCGGGACCCGCCAAGTCCCTCAGACTCTCCAGCTCCGGCTCAAGATTGTTCCGGAACAGGGAACCGTAGAGTCCGTTGAACGCATCGAGGAAAGCCGGTGTCATCTCGACGCGGCAGTCTTCTTCCAGAGCAGGGGCGATGCACTCGCTGACCTGTTCGGGCTCGAACGAATGGTTGGCGCCGCATTCCGCCACCTTTTTCCAGCCGCGCCGCATTGGAAGACTTCTGTGAGGTCCGTCGCTCATGATCCGCTCCTATGTCAGGATCATGCACAGAAAAAGCTGACAATGTCAAATCTGCTGTAAACATGCCTGAATTCAATGGGATAGGAAAATTCGTGGGATTCTAGATTCCTGTTTGAAGGCGCGTCCAGATGACGATTCGTAGGAGCGGTTAGGTGTCTGATGACAACGGCCCAGTCTCAACCCCACAATCTTTCGTTCCACCACCGGCGTATTTCCCCATTGGAGCCCGTTCCAAAATGAAAAAGCCACTTGATCCCGAGGGCGTGGTCGAAGACCTGCGCGAGCGCATCAAGAGGGAAGATCTCACGCTCTCCCCGTCTGATGCTGTGCGGATCATTTTGATGCTGGAAAGACTCTCGCAGAGATGCGCCGAAGCGTATCAGGTGGTCGGCTCTCTCGCCGGCTTGGCGGAGGTGATGGACGACCCGGCGGTGCAAAAAGCGCTCGATCTGTTCAGCGTCCCGACGCGGCCCGGCGATGTTTTGCCGTTCGTAACGCAGAGGGAGCGGCAACGCAAAATAACCAAGACTCGGACCAAGGCAAAATCTTCACCGAAGACCGCAGGAAAGAAAGGCCAGCGTAAAAGCCTGTCCTAGGGCGCATCCGCGTGGTGCGTTCCGATCTGACGCTCCGTTCGTAGAAAAGCGAGTTTGAAACCATGCTTCAGCATTACGAGGATATTCTTTCACGTATCGCCGAACCGCCGCGCTGGTTCGATGAGCAGGGCGTGCCGCGTTATTGCGTGTTCGCGCCTCATTGCATCGCCAACATCTACGCCGACGAATGCGCGCTTCTCGCCATCGAGTGCCAGAGTTGCGGGCGTCCCTTCATCGTGGCGCTTGATGCAGCAATGGCGAACCGCACGGCGATCAAGAAATCGGCGGAGTGGCGCACGCTCGCCGACATCATCCGTAGCCACGATATCCATTACGGCGACCCTCCCAACGTGGACTGCTGTGGAGTCGGGCACACCCAGAACAGCAATCCCCGCCGGGTGCTCGAATATTGGGAGCGTATTCAGGAAACCTATACCGACCCCGCCTCGGGCCTGCGCGCGATCCGAGGCTGGCGGCATTGGACGCGCGACCACAGCCTTGAAATCGAGATACCG